>Ga0123342_1004582_pt1 | contig 20913 bp, 18 predicted proteins | sample Turbeawhitnodule_FD_89960 | JGI IMG/M metagenome (GOLD analysis project Ga0123342, IMG submission 89960) | Root nodule microbial communities of legume samples collected from Mexico - Turtle bean Mexico white nodule | ecosystem: Host-associated > Plants > Roots > Nodule | place: Mexico: Nepantla...
AACAACTGTGTACAATCTCTCTATCTCTAACTCTTTAAATTCAGTTTTATTTGTTGTTTGCTGGTATAAACAACCGATTGTTTCTGTGAAACAACCGATTGTTTTTCTGGTACTGCAGCTTTTACTTGCTGTTTTGGCGAACTGAATTTCTGAATCAATTGTTTCCTGAGATAAAATTCATTCTTGTTTTAAAAGTTTACGAAAATTCTCTTTAAACAATTCACCCCCCCTCTAGTTTAAAGCCATCCATTCTAACAATATCATCATAGACAACATCATGTATTTTCGCTTCATGCACAATCCAGGAGATAAGTTGTAAATAACTAGTAAAACAGGGCATGAACTGGATCTAAACCAAGTCAGATATTTCTTGATTCTTTACCAAACTCTGAAAACTCATCATCAAATTTCTTCCATTGAATAAAATCAACTGGATGTCGGTACATGCCATCACATTTCCTCTCATCTGCATGTCATCTAAGATTCTTAACATTGTTTGGGTTTGCAAACAAACGTTTCATCCTTGGAATGATGGGAAGATACCACATATCCTTCATTGGGGGTCCATACTTTTCTATCTCTTCAATAGTATCATCATCTTTTTGTTTCAACTTATAACGTGATAACCCACACCTCGGACAACTTTTCAACATATAAAAATCTTTCCTGTATAATTTACAATCATGATGACAGACATGTATGGACAAAGAATCTTTTTGGCCTCATAATTACAATTAGGTATACTATTTCCCTCTGAAAGCATATCCTTCAACAACTGAAGCAATTCCGTGAAACTTTTATTAGTCCATCCATCCATTTATTGCCTTCAAATTCATCAATCTTAACACCGTCGACAACCGTGTGAAGTTAGTTGATCCGAGATACAATGAAGTCTATGTATCGCTTGACATACTTCCATATTCTTGCTCTTCCGCAAAAGACTTAACTCCCACATCACGAATCATGTCCTCCAATCGGTCATCATCTACATCATCATGTACTGCATCATCCATGGTGGACCCCACATATTCTTCAGTTACGGAAACATGTGGTAAATTTAATAATTCACCATTCCATGTCCAAGTTGTATAAGGTGGAAGAAACCCATTACATAGAAGGTGTTCCCTGATTATCTTAACATCTAGTATCCTTCCATTCAAACAGTTAACACACGAACACTTGATCTTTGCTCCATCAAGACCACTATTATTCGCGTTACGTTGCACAAATTGTATAAATTCTTCTACTCCTCTTTCGTACTCATCACTTATGTGAACAAAATTAATCCAATTTTGATCCATTATATTTTGTAATAGTCATTCAGATGTTTTCTAATGAGTGTTCTATCCCACGCGTTTGCCGAGGGTCGAACACTCCCGGACTCAATACCAGCACGTATCAATTGCCGAGGGTTGAACACCCTCGAACTCAATACCAACACGACAATTCTATTCTAAACTAACCACTAACATAATATAAATCTATCTTCCATCTAATAATTTAATAATTCTATTCTAACCTAAAAAAAATAATATAAAATTTAAAAAATACAAATTATAATAAATAAAAAATAAACAAATTCATAAAATTAAAAAAAAAATCCAAAAAATTTAAAACACCACCAACCTTGTGCGTGAAGGCAACGATGGTGAAGAATGGCATGGGACCGACAACAACAACGATGGCAGCAACGACGGAGCAAAGCAAAAACCCACACAAGCAGCAACAAAAGCAATGAAACAGTAGTACTTCGAGCAATGCAAGAAAACAAACAAAGTAAGAGAAACGAAAAAAAAAAATTATAAACCATTGGTTTAGAAGAAAGAGAGCTCCAACGAACTTACAATGGCACGAGAAGACAATGAAGCTCATAGAAGAAGAAAGGAACACCATAGCAGAAACAGAGAGAAAAGGCGAAGCGCCAAGAAGAGAAATAAAGTATGAAAGTATAAAGTGGCGCACTTTAGAGTTAGGGTAAAAAATTATTTAAGAATTCGATTATTTGTAATAGTCGCATTCTTAATCATGCACTTTCATTTAAAAATGCGGCTATAGGTAAAGTCGCATTCATAAATCAAGCGCTTTGATTTAAGAATGCGATTACTACAAATAACCGCATTCGTAAATGAAGTTAATTTAAAAAATGTCACCACATTTTGAATGACAACTTTTGACCGTAAAAACGCATTAAATAAATAGTCGTTGTTTTTACATTTTGCACTAGTGTCCATGCACTTTTGCAAAAGATCGAAGAAACCCATCACATAGAAGGTGCTCCCTGATTTTCTTAACATCCAGTATCCTTCCATTCAAACAGTTAACACACAAACACCTAATTTGCTCCATCATGACCACTATTATTCGCGTTACGTTGCGCAAATTGTATAAATTCTTCTACTCCTCTTTTGTACTCATCACTTATGCGAACATAATTAATCCAATTTCGATCCATTATATTCTGTAATAGTCATTCAAGTGTTTACTAATGAGTGTTCTATCTCACGTTTGCCAGGGTCGAATACCCTCAGACTCAATAACAACACGTATCAATTGTCGAGGATCGAACACCCTCAAACTCAATACCAATACAATAATTCTATTCTAACCTAAGAACTAACATAATATAAATTAATAATAAATATAAATTATAATAAATACTAAATATACAAATTAAAAATCATTAAATTAATTATAAATATTAAATAATATAAATCTATCTACCATATAACAATTTAATAATTTTATTCTAACCTAAAAACAAAAATAATATACATTTTAAAAAATAAATTATAAAAAATAAACTAATTAATAAGATGAAAAAAAAAATTAAAATACCACCAACCTTGTGTGCGAAGGCAACGGTGGTAAAGAGTGACGCGAGATCGACAACAACGTCGGCAGCAACGGAGACAACAAAAACCAAACAGAAGCATGACAACGAAACAGTGGTGACCTTCGAGCAATGACAAAAAACAAACAAATAAAACAAACGAAAAACATACATAAACCAATGGTGAAGAAGAAGTAGAGAGCTCGAAACGAACTTACCAATGACACGAAGAAGACAATGCAGGTTCGAGGAAGACGAGAGGAAGCACGAGAGCAGAAATAGAAGAGCAGACAAAACGTTAGAGAAGAAAGGAAATATGAAAACATAAGTGACGCGCTTCAGTATTAGGGTAAAAAATGTTTTAAGAATGCAGCTATTAGGTAAAACCACATTCTTAAATAAAGCACTTTGTTTTAAGAATGCTGTTATTAGGTAAAGTCGTGTTCTTAAATAAAGAGCTTTATTTAAGAATGCGACTATTTGTAATAGCGTATTCTTAAAACAAAGTGCTTTCTTTAAGAATGTGGCTATAACAAATAGTCGCTCTTTTAAATAAAGTTAATTTAAAAAATATCACCGCATTTTGAATGACAACGTCTGACCGTAAAAACACATTAAATAAATGGTCGTTGTTTTTATATTTTTTACTAGTGTTTTCTTCTTAGTTGCTTGATTTATTGTTAGAGTGTCATGAAGTTGTCATTAAACTCTTTTTCTTATTGTTATTGAAGTGAGACTTATTTCCCTTTAAGTTTAGGACACTTTCTCTTATTTATCCTAACTTTTTTCACTCATAACACATGATTTCTTGATCATCTCCCTTTCTATTTCTTTATGAATCTTGAGTCCTTTCGTTTGGAAGATTCGTGGACTTTCTTCTTCTTTTCCTTCGATAGTTGCTTGGATATTCATGACATTAATTTTACAATGCATCTAATTTGCTTTTGTGTAATTTCTCAAACTCTGAAGCTATAACTTTTAGGGACTTTTGTCTTTGTGTTATTTTCTTCTTTATGTTTACCTTGAATCAACAATTTTATATGCATTTGTTTTGTCGAATTTGAATACATTTAGGTTTTTTGTTCTAAAGATAAACTTTATGAACTATTAGAATACCTAAAAGTTCATCCTATGTTAGTGTCTTTAAATTGCATGCCAATTTAGTAATTGTAGTTTTGGGTTCCCACACTTTGGTTGGGCATGTTATCCAAGATCTTCAAGTTGATCTGTACTTAGGAGAAGGTGTGCCCATAAACTTTGAATCTTGAGGAAATTTTCGTTCTCCCAAACATGTCATCCAAACATGGTGAAGCTTTTACATTGTGTGGTGAGAGTGACAATTTTTAAGAGTTAGATATCTTCATTTTCTTTATAATTGATGTGATACGTAAAACTTGACTTTGTTTTTTATTACATGATGTTGTAGTTTTGTTGACATTTAGTCTTAATACAATAATATCATCATTTATACATCTTCCTTTTATCCATTCAGTAGGGATAATTATCTCCTACAAATTGGATGCCTTATAAGTGAGATTCCTTTAATTTTCACGTGAAATATTTTCTTTTAGACTTGATTAAATGTTGAACCTTGAGTTTGATACCACAATGTTTGTGACAAAAATACATGAAAGGAATTGGATTATATTTTAAAATATTTTTATAACTTTTTTTGCAAAGGAAGTAAACTATTTTTTCTAGTTTTAAAAAAATATACAAGTTGTGTCTACTTGCGAGAAAATAATAACCAACAAAACAAACAATATTAAATACTAATTTATAATATTTAAAATAATTTTAGCATTACCGGGTATATTGTTTGTGAATTTTCCTTTCAAAATTATCATTGCCTATTTTATTGATTAAGTTGTATGAATTTACCTCTCGGTTCACATGGTAAAAAAATTGTAACATTTAAGTAAGATATTATGTGTTGAAATTGAAGACCTAAATGGTAAATTTCGCAATATCAAAATTAATGACAAAATGTGAGGAAAAAATAATAATAATAGTAGACTGTAATTATGTAAAAGAAATATGTATTTTTATATAAAAGTCAAGCTACACAGAGCACGTGTCATATCCATAAATAAAATCTTATATACATTTATTTCAATATGAAATTATGTTAGTGTTCACTCATTTTACGCCATTACACCATTTAAAATTTGAGAAAACTCTAGTAGAGAAATAAAATGCTCTAAAATTAAAAATACAATAAATTCACAAATATGCAAAAGTTTGAAAATGTAGTGATAAAATATACAATTAAATCTAATTGATTATTAAAATAATATAAGTTTTAATTTTTTTTCCAAACATATCCCGAAGAGGAATTAAGTTATCCAAAACTATCAATTTAATGACAATCTATTGTTAATGAATTGCAGTTGAAAGTTAATTATTTGAGAACTATTCTATATTAATTGGAGCTTCTAAAATCAAATAATGAAAAGGCAACTATGCTAAATTTTAGAGTACTTACGAAGAAGATTTGAAGGTTTAGACAATAATGTTGATGACATAAAACGACCATCCATAAATTGATTATTGATTTTAAATCCAAGTATCTTATATCGTAGTTACATTTAAAATTATAAAATAATGGAGAATTTTTTTTTATAATATGACATGGTCTGATCATGATTACCAAGGGGGAGGGGATAAGGTGCATGCATGGGGATAAGGTGAAAAAATTAATTTTAAACTTTCTATGTCTATCACACCACTATTACCAATGTGTTGGTGCATGAGAATCAAACAAGCTAAACCTACTTCAAGAATAAATCAAAACTACTTCATTCAATAATAATAAAGATTATATACCAAAAGTAGCGTGTAAAGTATGTTATTCTGTATTTATAGTTGGATAATCATCACTCAAGTAGTGAGTGACGTAAGGATTTTGTTTGAATGAAAAAAAACAAAAAAGTCTTCAGAGACTCAAACAACACTTTGGTTGACAAAGATTAACAATGTTGATGACAATGGCAGACAATTGGACGGCTAATAAAAATGGCAATGACTTCTGACAATGACCACACCATTTTACAATATAAAAAACTCAATGACATACCGAGGAAACAATCAGCATCATAAAAAATAATGATAGACTTAAAATGCTGCAGTAGCAGTCACTGTTTAATCTATTATTGGTGATCACTTATGGTTTAGGTACAGTTTCCCAGTTTTCACTATATTCAATAAACTTGTGTGGAAAATTTAATGTGTAAAGCATTTATAGGAACTGAAAAACAAGGCAGTGTCTAACTAATGAATGAAGGGACCTTGGCTGAAATAACATTCAAGCTGAAACAAGTAATAGAAAACGATGGGACCTCCTCTAAAACATATGCTCAAAGTACAGAAGGCATGTCTTTCAAAACAGTAAAAAAAATAGTTTAGCTAGGAATTGGAAATATGTGTATAAAATCTACACTCTATTGTGACGTGTTAAAGAGGGCCAAACACCAACAGAAGAACTTGGGTATCAAAGCCTTCTACGAGCACAACAAATTTGGCTATAAGTTGGGACGTTATGTGTTGAAAATCTGCCACCTGATCAGTTTTCGTCTTTGGTGATTTGAGATGCCTTGTGAAAATTGATGTCAGTTCCAGAGAGACAAAGTTCACTGAATTGGTATAGAGAACCCGTCTCTGTAGCAAAATGTGTTCGCCTTTGTCCTCCGAAAAGAATTCAACTTCATAACCATTCTGCATAAAACACATTTTTGTCAAAGCCAGGCACAGACTAAGTAATCATTGAATATCTCATTCCATGCACATATCTTATTGACTCCCAATGTCCACAATTAGGCTGCCCTTTTACATATTATGGATAAAAATATTAAATGAGAGTTGAATATAACATATTATGAATGTACATTGAGAAGATAATCTACCTACCTAATTCATTTCTTCAAAGTATATATGCACCATGATCAGTATACCAATACAGTAATACAAGAGTCATCATCATCTATTAGTTGTTCCTTAAAAAATATGCTGAACTCAAAGTGTTGATGAAGAACAGTAAAAAATAACAAGCAGTTCTAATAATACAACCAGTGAAAAGAGACTTTGGTTCTTCTTCTGAAACCTTTTTTTTTTACTCTCATCACCTCAAACACACAATACAACTTATTAGATTATAGAACTTCTGGAAAACTAATTGCTTAATTCATTTTAACCTCAACATACCAATTCAAAATTTAATCAAAACAGACCTAAAATAGTTTTATTACAGTGTTCATCTTTAAGATATAAAACTTTATTAAAGATTTGTTCTTAAGAAACTTTTTGTATGCATTCAGAAGAAGAAAAATGAGATTTCTTTTTTATAAATTAAAATTAGTTTGCAAGAGTTAAAAATCAGATTATGCAAAACTAGTAAGAAATGACTCTTACAGGTTCACACACACAAACTTTAATTAAGGAGAAACTAATTTAATTTTTCTCCTAAACACCTTCTCCAAACATATAACACATCCAAACTCTGGAAATGCCAAGCAAAATTCTAATCCAGGAAACATAATCACAAAAGTAATAATCCAATCATAACAGTCCACGCATATTGTCAATGGTGTTGGTGTTGGTGATGCCTACCACCACAATACGACAACCATCAACATAAAAGGATTGATGAATAAATGAATAAAAAAAAACAAACAAGCAACAACATTAACATACCATCCACTGGAACTGGGCCGACTCCCGTGACCCATGATCCCCGCATCCGGCCCACCCCTTCTCAATCTCTCTTGCCCACCACCCCCAGACTTGGGCCGCCCGTTGGGTCGAAGCGAGCCCGGCCCAGGTGGTGTCTCCTCCCTGGGCACGAACCCGGGCCGGAGGTGCGGCGGCACAAACTTGTTGGTCTTGGGTTGCGGAGAGGGCAAGTCTTTGTTATCGTGGTTGATAACAGGGAGAGACGAGAGCGGGGAAGCGGTACCAGTTCGACCGAGCGGGCGGAGCGAGATCGCGTCTGGTGGCGGTTCCGACCGGTCCTGGGTTTGGTGGATCGGATTAGGTGGTGGTTGATGCTGAGGTTGCGGGGTGGGAGGCGTGACGGGTTTGGGGGCGTGACGCGTCAAGACAAGGATGCGGCCATGGGCTTTGTTGGGGGCGGAGACGGAGGAATAAGAGGCGGCGGAGTATGAGGAGGAGGAAGGGGAAGCGGAATGAGAAGGGTTCCGATTATGAGGGTTGGTGGTTGTGGTTTTCTCGTAGATGTGGTTGAAGTTAATAGAGGCATACTTGTTGTTTTTTGCCATCCACCGCCTTCCACAGAGCACAACAGATCGAAAATGGCTTCCGCGAGATGCAAGAGACGAAAATGAAATGCATGTTCTCGGATGTCGATTCACCTTTCCTTAAACATTTGGGCTTTCTCTCTTTTCCACTAATCAACCATTTGGCCCAATATAAGCCCAACACCACGTCTGCCCTGCCCGAAATGGTTTTCGGTTTTTGTGACGTTTTATTGTACACCAAACAATCTGTGATTTCACCAAACTTCTTTCAGCTTCTCATGATAATAAACTTTGTTAATTCATTTGCAATTCTTGTCTTGCTTCTCCCAATGATAGATATAATTTCACATTTAGTTTTCTCTTAACTTTCGCTAACCATCAAAATTTGTCACTTCAACTATACAATAATTGAATTAACATATTTATCAATTTAAAAATACAGAAAATAAATGAAGGTGGTAAAAAAATAAAGGAAGAAACTGAAAAAAAAAAATCATCTTTCAAGTTTGATCAATTGACCAAAATGAGAAGTGTAGTGAGTAGGAGAACATAAGTTAGTTAATGGAACTGACAGTAGGCAGTGGAGCCGCAATCAGATTCTGGCAATATTTTTTCAAAATTCTTCTTCAAGCTAAGCAAAGTCCATGCTACAAGACCCAAAGCTCAGCATATTTAATAGCAAAAGCTGCTAAAAAAATTCCCAACGTGGTCCACAGCCAGCTATACTGTGATATAAAAGTACATTTAGCACCATATTTATATAACCATGATGCTTATGAAGTTTGTAATAGAAGACAAATACTACACAACCGCACAAATTTGCTCATTTCAGTAAAATATTATTTTTTTATTATAATCTCGTGCAGGTTCTCAAAATATCCAAATTCTTGTATCAATTCTTAATGTAACACTTATCTCAATTCCTAATATCTGTACTCTTATCTCAATTCTTAATAAGAAAGAAAACAGTACAAAGACCTCCTATTGAGTTTATACCTTTTAATCAACAATAAGAATATACAACATTTGGGACAACATTCACTATTTGAATGAACTGTTGTGGGGTACCTAAATGTGAATTGATGTAGAATATTGACTATGAGATACAAGAAAACAACATTGAGTGATGGACATGGGCGTGTTAAATTAGCTGAAATGACTGCATAACTTGATCAGACTTTTGTATCACTGTATTTCTGATAATGATACTCACTGAATGATCCATAATAATGTCTTCAAATTTATTATTAAGTGCTTAATGTTGTCCCACATGTTCTGTCTACATATATGCCAGCCTGCCAAACACCATTTTACAACTGTTGCTTGTCCAAACTTCCACCTGTACATCCATCCATACGATGTATATTCTTCAACGGCCATTACGCTCATAATCATTTGATCATCAATTATTTTTACACAATCAACAATTCTGTTGAAATTTAAACCATATACAGGAATTAACTTCTCTTTCCTAGTTTTCTTATAACTTATGTTTTCTACCTTCTTTTCTTCACTGCTACATCCACCAAATGAGTGTATGAATAAACTGCACTCCAAAACAAAGGTGGGTGGAAAAATAAAGTAACAAAAAATACGACAACACTTGTAGGATTTAGTTTTTTTAAGGGTTTATGGTATTAGATATTGAAATTAAGTTTTTACCTTGTACAAACCTTTTGGGACTGTATTAGGTTTGACTTCATCTCTCATTGCAAATTGCAATTCATTTAAGCTACTTTATGCTTGCCCACTTATTCCTAAGATTGCAGCCATGTTAAATTTCATTTATTATCGTAAATTTTTTTCATTCTTCATATATATATTCTTCGTTTTCATAACAAATAGACCATTCTTCTCTTCTCTGCTTGTCTCTGTCTCTGCATGTCCCTACTTAAAAAATTAAAATCGTGTCTCCCCAGTCTAAATATTTTATCACTTTACAACGATAATTTTAAAATTTATATCCATAATATTTTTTGAAGAATTAATAATATAACAATCTCTACACTAATGATGTATCAAATAAAATACTAAAAAATGACATGAAAAATTCTGTATTCTCACAAGTTGTGGAATCTAAAAAGAAGTAGTGAATTTTGGAAATTGAATAAACAACAGTGCATGCGTGATCCAAGAAATCAGATCTAAGTAGCTTCTGAATTACTGCATTAAGTTTTGTAATTGGAAAGATTAGGTTTGACTTCATCTCTGACTGAAAGTTTAATCACCGGTTGAATCAGTTTCCTCTTCATATCCTCCCTTTAACTTTTTGTGCATTTTCTGGTTCTCATTTGTCAACTAAGCCATTTCTTATCGCTATTTGCAAGCCACGAGCCAGCTCATGCCAACAAAGTCTCAACAACCAAACACCAACACCAAAACCAAATAAAAACCCCTCCATTCTCCACACACCACCACACACTTTCTCTTCTCTTCTCACTTTCTATCGCTTCACACTTTTGCTCAACATGGCCTTCACCTCTCTCATTCTCATTCTCTTCTGTTCTTTCTGCTTAATTCTTCAGGCCCAAGCACAAGCTCAAGCCCCTGCGCCTTCCTCCGGAGCCGTGGACCTTGTTGCCATCCTCCAAAAAGGTGGCCAATACACAACCCTTATCAGTCTCTTGAATGACTCTCAACAACTAACCCAAATCCAGAGTCAACTCAAGTCAAACTCCCAAGGGTTCACCCTTTTCGCCCCCACCGACAATGCTTTCCAGAACCTCAAATCTGGGGCTCTCAACCATCTCAGTGATGAGCAGAAAGTGCAGCTCATCCTCTATCATGTCACTCCCAAGTACTACTCTCTCGCTGATCTCTTGACCGTCAGCAACCCTGTCAGAACGCAAGCCTCTGGCAGTGATGGCTCATGGGGGCTCAACTTCACCGGCCAAGGGAACCAGGTCAACGTCTCCTCCGGGGTGGTGGAAACCCAGGTCAACAACGCCCTCAGGCAGCAGTTCCCGCTGGCGGTTTACCAGGTGGACAAGGTGTTGTTGCCAGAGGAGCTCTTCGGAGAGAAGTCCCCCGCGGCTCCGTCTCCGAAATCTCCCAAAAGCAGCCCTGAAACTACCACCGTTGGAAAGGCCGGTGGCGCTCCTTCACCCTCCGGTGAGGGGCAGAAGGATAATGGTGCGGCTGAGAGGAATATGGGGTTTGGAGTTATCCTTGGAGTTGGGTTGATCTGCATGGGAGCTCTCTCTTGAGAAAACTTTAGCTCTGCATGTGTCGTGTTTTTCGTCTTTTCTTTCTGAATCTGTCTCTTTTCTCTTCTATGGGCAAAAGAAACTGTGTTGGGATTGATTGAGTTTCACCCTCATTCTTTGTATTTAATGCTTCTTTCTTTCCTACATATATTTAATGTTTATTTTACATTTCTTCTGTTTGAAATAATATTTTCTTAACTAAATTCTAACCATTATAAGTAATAATTATGGTATAGGTTAAATAAATAGTTGTAATTAATATATTAACACCTTAAAAAATTATTATTTTAAAGAAGAGGTGCCTTGAATTACACTTCATTAAGCCAAATAAACATATATTTTAATTATTATTATTTTTAATTACTTCCCTCTTATTCTCTCAATGTGTATGTATATCACCAATAGATTTTAAAGGAAATAACACATTCTAAATTAGTTTTTGCCACAAGAAGAATGTCCCGGGCCATGTATGTATAAATAGACTAGTTGTATAATATAAAATGCTAACCAGGAAAAACAAAAACAAAAAAGTAAGTGAATTTTTTTGTTTCGTAACGTTTTTACTTTTTACAATTAATTATAATGTATATATCCTTTCAAGACTATTCCAAGGAATGTGTTTTAATAAAAAAAAGTTAATATATTTTTTTATTAAAAATTATAAGATTGTGTCTTGCCAACACATTTTCTTATAATTTGTACATTAATTTTAATCATTATTTTTGAATAATTTTAAATTCCCAATGGTTTTAGTAATGAAAATATACAATTAGTTATATACAACTTTTTGATGTAACAGTTTTAATAAGAAAAATATAATAAAAAATAAATTTATAATTATGTGAAAATAATTTTTTCACATGAAAAGTAATATGAAATGTATTAGAAGAAGCCCCTTGCTTTGCACATCAACGTAGTACAGGGATATATAAGTTGCAAATATAGGCAATTTCTCCCTACACCATATCAATTTCAGCATGCACCAAATCAGTTCTAGAAAATGACAAAAATATCCTTTCTAAATGACGAAAATAACCTTACATAAAAATGGAAAAAATTATTTTTGAAACTTTTATCTGAAATATTTTGGATTTCAATTTTCGGAACATATTTTTAAATTCTGGAAATTTTTTATTCAGAATGTGTTTTTAGTTTTGTGTTCAAAAATTTTTTTCCAGAATATATTTTTTTATTTCTCAATTATAATTATTATTTTGAATTTTTTAATTTGAAATAAGTGTAGTTTTGGAAATTTAAAAAATTGATATGGTGCAGGAGGGTAGTTTTGGAAATTTAAAAAATTGATATGGTGGAGGTTAAAATTGATATGGTGCAGGAAGAATTTGCCGCAAATATATTATTTTTGTTCATTGGGCTTATGGCGATTTACAGCCCAAAAAGCCCAACCCAATTAGTTTCATCACTCATTTGCGTCGTCACAGAACTCCGGTCTTCTTTTCTTGTTGGAAAAGTTTAAACCCTACATAGGCGCTGCATAAACCCCCCAACTACCTCAAACCCTTCACTCTCAGCGGCATTGGAATTCCAAGGTATATCGTTTTCCCATTTCCCTGGGATAATCTTGTTGCACAACCTAGCTCGAGTTCCTTTTCGGTCAGCTTGATTTTTCAATTCTATTTTCTCCCCATTCTTGAGAATTTTCATATCATTTGATTAATGTTTTCTAATTTCCCTTTCATTTCTTGTTTTTAAGCTTGTTGATCTTTGATCGTTTGGCTCTCTTTTCTTTCCTCTGATATCCGTGATTGTTCATGACATTTTTGTTATTTTGCATTTCTGTTGAATTAGATAGAAAGATGAATATGAAGAACATGAAAATTCCAAATGTTCCAAGTGGTGGTGCGGCCTCTGCGCTGCTGAAGCTTGGGATTATCGGTGGAATTGGTGTGTATGCGGCTGCTAATAGTCTCTACAATGTTGAAGGAGGGCACCGAGCTATTGTTTTCAACCGGCTAGTTGGTATCAAAGACGAGGTTAGTGTTTCGCCATATTATATGAAATGAATTGAAAATTGTAATAGTTTGCTATTTACTGTATTATTTTCATGATAGTTAGTTTATTGCCTGGATATGACTTTTGCACTCCTTCTGTTGTGGATGATGTTATTCAAAAGAGCAATTTACCTTCTCATTTTAAGTGTTGGCAATGTTTAGGTTTAGTTCTGGTGTTGGTCATGAAATTGGTCTGTTGTTTAATATGCAGGTTTATCCCGAAGGGACTCATTTTGTAATTCCCTGGTTTGAGAGGCCAGTCATCTATGATGTCCGTGCTCGGCCTCATCTAGTTGAGAGTACATCTGGGAGTCGTGATCTACAGATGGTAAATACGTTTTGCTAATATTTGTGTGTTGGTGCAGAGATGTGGTTTTTGTATCAAATGCTTGCAACTATCATGTCACCTTCCTACAAAAACAAATCTGATCTAGTTCGGATTGTATTCATGTAATTGAAATTCATTCTACTTTCCTATTGATTCGCAGTTGGAATTTTGACCCTTCATTCCTATTTTGATGGAGGTTTGCATGTATGGACGTTATCATGTCCTGTTAAATACATTTTTGTAACTGGAGCATACTGTAGTTAACCAAGTAACATTCTCATCTGAGATTTATTCCATTATGTTTGACCACTGACATGATTGCCACAATCATGAAACAACTATCATCAGTTTGTAAAATGTACATTCATTAGTTTATTTTACTTTTCTAGACATGCTATTTTTAATTTGGACTCCTATCTCTACTTCAATTGACTGGGGAAGCAATGTTTAAGGTTTTGCATGGATGCTGTTTGCAAGATTCTTTTTTGGTGCATTAAGTTAGTTACCTTGCCAAGTTCAAATTATAAGATTTAATAATAATATGGATCTGTTGGTATATTATTTCTTTTATCTAGTTGAATACATTCTAAACTAGTGGCTAGCATTGGGACTTGTAGAGAAAAATGGTAGAGTCATCTGTGATGGAATCACTGCATGTGTTGCTCAGCACAGAAACACAAACACACACATACATAGTGTGCCTTATCATTACATAGAGATGGGCTCAAGCTCATATATAAAATACTTCTGACACTCTCAATCTGGAAAATATAAGTCATATGCACGAAGCTTGTTAGATATATAATCAATTCTAATACCTACAATGATTTGGTAAAGACATCTACCAATTGATTATTGTAATCAACAAATTGAGTAGTAATGTTTCCAAATAAAATCTTTTTTTGGATTAAGTGACAAGACAATCAATCTCAATATGATTGATTCTGTCATAGAATGCTGGATTTGAGGCAATATAAAGGACAACTTGGTTATCACAAATGAGTGTCATCTGTGTAAAGTGAGACACTAATGATAAACATCTATCTCATTTTCATGTCAGCTTAACTTTAGAACCTGACAGGGGCCCCTAATCTTCAATTATGCAAACAGATTTTCACAATCTCCCATTGGTGTTTTAAAGTAATTTATTTTTTAATTTTGAAAATGTTATACATTTGATTATTGGATTTGAAGTCTAAATATCTTATGCAAAAGTTTCATATCCCATATTTCAATCTCCCATACTCTACTCTCTTTGCATAATTTCCTTTTTCCTACTGTCCTGGTCTATTTCATGCCCTTTTTAGCTCCTCTGTAAATGATAAGATGTTGGATGTTTCAATTAACACTCTCTAGGTAATCCAGTATGTTTGATTTTCCAGAAACCAATTTCAAACACTTTATGTTTTAAAATATTTAAATGTACAATATTGACCTTTTCTTCTTGTATTGCACATTCATGTTATACAGGTGAAAATTGGACTTCGAGTTCTTACTCGCCCTTTGCCTAATCAATTACCTACAGTTTATCGGACCCTTGGAGAGAATTATAATGAAAGGGTTTTGCCTTCAATCATACACGAAACTTTGAAAGCCGTGGTTGCCCAGTACAATGCCAGCCAGCTAATTACTCAGCGAGAGGTAAGGCAAACCTTGTCCATATGATGCATGAAAGCTCTAATATATATTTAAAAGAGATTTCTAGTTGCTGTTAACGATTAGTCTGTTGAAATATATTAGGCTGAAATCAGTTTATCATTACTCAATAGCAGAATATGTATTTTTTTAAACCAAATCTTAGGATGGTTCGTTCGCATTTCATAATTTCTTTATTTTTCACAGAATGTTTTCTCATTAGAGTTGAAATATTTAGTTCTAGCACAAAGAGAGTGTTTAAACTTTAATATTTAAACTGATCTCAATCTTTGTAGGCCGTTAGCCGGGAGATTCGGAAGATTCTGACTGAGAGGGCAGCTAACTTTCATATTGTCCTTGATGATGTGTCAATTACTAGTTTGACTTTTGGCAAGGAGTTTACTGCCGCAATTGAAGCTAAGCAGGTGGCTGCACAAGAAGCTGAGAGGGCTAAATTTGTCGTGGAAAAAGCGGAGCAAGACAAGAAAAGTGCTGTAATTAGAGCTCAGGTGATGACAAGTTATTAATGCTTAGATGATACAATTATTGTTTTGATGCTTAGAAGGAGTTGCTGTAATTTTTTATATTTCTAATACAAGGTAATATTCCCAAGGAGAAAAATGCACAAGGAAACAATTGACCGATTGTATATTATGGAAAATGTGTTATTTTTTGTTGGTAAACTATACTGCCATTATTCAGATTAGGTCTTGGTATCAAATGATCTGTTAGTAAATCTGCCTGTCAAGTTGAAGTGAGACTTAAAATTTAGTTTACATTGTTTTCTATTGACAGTTTGCCGTTTTGGACCACTTTTGCTTCGTAAGTATTCAGTTCTCCCTGACCTTTGTTACGAACCTTTAATGAAAACAGGGTGAAGCACAAAGCGCCCAACTGATTGGACAGGCTATTCAGAAGAATCCAGCATTTATCACACTGAGGAAGATAGAAGCAGCTAGAGAGATTGCCCATACCATATCAAACTCGGCAAACAAAGCTTACTTGAATTCAGAAGATCTGTTGTTGAATCTTCAGAAGATGGATTTGGAGCCAAGCAAAAAGTGAGTCGGATAAATGTTTCTTTCTTTGTGTTTTTCCTAATAAATGTCATTAATGACTTTTATCTGGCAAGATATAATAGATATGATTGGTTTATGACTTTAAATTTGTATTTAATTTAATTTTTACTATTTTATTATCTTAATAATTTTTTAGGAAGTTTTTAAATTTCCTACTTTATCTCTAGTTTTGTAAGTCAATAAATTCTCTGGATTTTAAAATATCTAAATTTTCTTAAGAGTAAAACTTTTCTCCTACTACTCGAGATATTTAAGAATTTTACAATAAATTAATCTAAAATTTGTCAATGAATAGGAAATTTGTCAAAAAAAGCCTCCAAAACATATTATATTAAAAAAAGAAATTGTGACTTACTTGAATTAAGTATTTCTTATTGTGTTTTAGCGTGTTGCATGAATAAATTTCTTATTGGGCCAATTTAAATTCAATAATATGACTTCAATTTTAAACTTATAATTAAGTTTTTAAGTTTTAATTTTCTTAGATTTTATTTTTTAACTAAAGCAAGTTAAAATGGTTCGTTAACCCTTCAGTTAACATAGAACCCCAACCAGACAATTGAGTTTAGCGTGTTACCTAAATAAATTTAGATTGGGTCAATTTAAATTCAATAATGACTTAAATTTTAAACTTATAATTAAGTTTTTAAGTTTTAATTTTCTTAAATTTTTTTAACTAAAGAGAGTTGGAATGGTTCGTTAACCCATTAGTTAATATAGAACCCCAACAAGACTAAATTATTACAGATTATTTACCAAACAAGTTAATCTTCCTAAAATAAATTTAATTTCACAAGTTAAAATAAATATACATAAATCAATAAGATCAAACTCTAATCCAACTATTCAATTATTAATGTCTTCAGAGTCAAGATTTTCAATGGTCATTTGATCACCTAAAAGAAATACTACCAAGTAATGTAAGGAAATTATTTTTAAAATAAAAATCTGATGGTAAAAATAATATCTTAGAAGAAGAAAAATCATAATATATATATACTTATTTATATGTGCGTATGATTTTTTCTAATTTTTTATACAATATTTTCTAACTAGGTTTTGTCAATTAAAAATAATAATAATAATAAAAATTATATCAGATAAAACTTTGTAGTTAATAAACTTATCCGTACTAGATATGAGTTATTAAACCAGTAAAAGTAAATATATCATGTTTAATTTTAAATATTAAAAGAAAAAAAAATCTATAATTTTTTTCTCACTGATTTTGAATCCCTGTAAAATATTAAGAATTTGCAAGCGAAGAAAACCTTTTACATTATTTGTAATTAAATCAATTCATCCATAATTTTATATACCATTCTAGATATGTAATGTTTTCAGACCAAAATATTTATTATACATAATATTGAAATGGAATATAAAACGTGGAAAAAAATAATCTCATTCTTTATTTCAAAAAATTTCTCTAAGGAGAAAATTGTCTAAACATGCTTCACACTAAACATTTAAAAATAGCTTAAATATTTTGAAATCCTTATAATATACTGTTTCATTATTTTAGTCCCTCAAATTTATTTTTACTAATCTTCAAATATCAGATTTTATCATTATAGTTTCTCTAGTTAAACATTTTTTTTTAGTTTTTATGACGTGATTAACAAAATATCACATTATTTATCACGTGCTTTATGTTTTTTCCTGCATCATTTAAAAGTCATGTTAAAAGTTGTTCATAAAATTACAGGCAATACATTAAAAAAAATCTGTTGAATAATATATTATGATAATATAATTTATTTTTTCTAGATAAGTTGGATATTATAAAATGAAATTTTTTAAGTTTGGAATAACTTTTGACAAATTTTTGAAATGGATTTAAAGGGTCATCTAAAAAAGATTTTTTTTCAAATGGAACTTGAGTAATTTATATGATGACATAAAAACAAGTGTAAATGTGAGAGAAATAAAAGAAATACTCAAATTTATATTGATTTATTCAACCATAACTATGTGACATTTCTTTTTATTGACATAAATTCATTAATTAAATAATAAAATATATATTCATATATTCAACCTAAACTATGTCAAAATTTTTTTATTGAGATATATTTATGTATTGTTGGACGTGTTTGAGGTTCGATTTGAGCATTAAAGTGTGTTATCCTGGCTGGTCAGGTCAATATATGGGGAAATATTTAGCTCGGGCCAAGATAAATGATAAGTCCAATGATAAGTTAGGAAGTCGGCCCAAACAACTAGTGACCCATATTAAAAAGATAATTAAAGTAAAAATAACATAAGGAATAACTGAATTAGCTAAGCACAAATATTACTCTGAGATTCAATGAAAATAAATAGTTAGAGATAATGTTATACTTGCACCCATAAATAAAGAGATATATTAACAAAATATCTTTATGTTTGTTAACTCCTGAAGAGAGATTTACGGATGCTATAAAGGGGCTTCAAGACCCTGAACAAAGGTAAGTTTTGAATATGGTGATACTACACCTATACAAATACCCTATATTCATATATTTATAGTTATATGCTCTCACTGACTTGATCGTCAAATTCTTGTCAACAGTTAGAGCTCCCTTCACTGTGAATTATTAGCATCCCAAAGCAGCAACAATAAAAAAGAAAAGTCAGCCCGGAGTCCACTGATAAGTGTCAATGTGTAGTTTTTATGATTGAGAAAATTGAACACTTTGGAACTTAATTATTGCTTAATGTAAGAAAATTACCCTAATTTGAGAATTATTGAATCCGATTATATATTTTGAACCAAGAAACAAATGAAGAAATTTAATCTCAAATTTGTGTAAATTGCAGATGAATATGAAGCATTGAAAGAAAGAAAGCAAAAACTTAATTGGATCACAAGAAGATTTAACTCAAGCTAGAAGATTTAACTTAAGCTAGAGGATTTAGCTCAAGCTAAAACTGTCCAGATTTGATTAAAGGTGTAGTACTAATCTAGCTCAGGCTAGAATTGCTAACTCAAGCTAAAAATGCACCGAAAGATCTAGCTTAAGCTAAATTGGCTCGCTTGAGCTAAAGTTCAATATATAAATTTTGGAACAAAGTGAAAAAAGAAGCGGTGAAAAAAGATTGGATTTTTATAGAGAGAGATTAGTGAGAGAAGAAGAGGATAACATTATTCTAAAGAGAAGAACTTGCTCAGATCAGCCCTTCGTATGCAATCCAGATCAAGAATGAAGATTGGAGGAGCTGTCATGAGTGGCTAAGTGCTTTCTAACTTGGGATTGAATGTAATATACTTTGTTCAAATGTATTCTTGGTGATATATATATATATATATATATATATATATAATATTTTCTTTTCTACTTGTTCTTGGTTTTTTCGTTTCATGCTTATTGCTTGATTCTATCTTATCAATGGAGTCTTGATTTTGATCCTTAAATTTAACTGAAAAATACTTTTAAGGATCCGAAATATACGAAAATACTTGATAACTTGTAATGCTAGGAATAGATTTCAGGTTATTGATTGCATCATAATTATGTTCCTAAAGCTGGATGATTTGTTAAATATATGAGGAATCAGTGTTTGAGAAATTATCTTATGAATTTCATCTGTGAGGAATCAATTTGAATGACTTTAAATTAAGCATCAAGAATAAGTAGTTTTGAGAATTATATATTGTATTATTCAAAAATACTGATGATTGAGATAAACATAATTCAATCCCAAGTATCTTTATCTATATTTGATAGGTTAGCTTTGTTACGTCTTGAATCAAATCTTAAACCTTTGAGTTACTTCTTGTGAAATCTTTAATTTGGTTATGAACAAGTTTTCACAATTATTTTCTACACTTGAAGAGTTTTATAACAGAACTTCTTAATTAGAATTGTTCCCTGTGGGTTCGACATTCGTACTTTAAAGAGTACTATATTACAGTTGATTCGGTACACTTGCCGAGAAAAATCAACAAGTTTTTTCCACCAATGCTCGATCCAGGTTAGCTCGCGAGAACACTTGGCATCCACCGTGGGGCGCGGTAAAAAATAATCTCACTAACGCTTATAGCCAAGCAACCCGACGTGATGAGGAATACTACGCAAAGGGTGCAAGGATCTGAAGGGGACGAGATCCCTGCCTTGCAATAAATCATTGAAACCATGAGAGCTCTCCAGCAGGCAAATGAAGAATATTGACACGAGCAAGAGGGATTCGGGAAGAAGCCCGAGCCGAGCAAGAACGGTTGTGAGCAGAAGCCCGAGTTGACCAAGATCGTCTTCGGGAGGAAACACGACTGAATCAAGCGCGTCTTATGGCAGAAATCGAGGCCTCCTGAAGGACCATGGAAGACCATGCACAAGCCAATGAAAAATTGCGGATGAACATGCATCGCCATGGCTAATGCCTTGCCTGAGAACGTTCCCCAGACATATCCTCGAAAGATGACCCCAAACCATTCTCTCAGCAAATCATGGAAGAGCCCATACCGCCTCACTATATCACGCCCAAGATTTCCCTTTTCTCAGGTGTGAAGGATCCTGAGAGTCACTTAAAGACGTTCAAGGCTCAAATGATCATCTCGGGGGGGGGGGGGGGGGGGGGGGGGGGGGGGG
>Ga0123342_1004583_pt1 | contig 20904 bp, 4 predicted proteins | sample Turbeawhitnodule_FD_89960 | JGI IMG/M metagenome (GOLD analysis project Ga0123342, IMG submission 89960) | Root nodule microbial communities of legume samples collected from Mexico - Turtle bean Mexico white nodule | ecosystem: Host-associated > Plants > Roots > Nodule | place: Mexico: Nepantla...
GTATATTTATATCAAAATTAATATTAATAATATGAATATAATATTGATAATATGAATATAATATTAATAATATGAATATTAATACTAATAATATTAATACTAATAATATTAATAAATATTAATTATAATTTGAATATTAATACTAATAATATTAATAATAATATTAATAATAATGTTAATAATAATATTAATTATAACATTAATAAATATTAATAATATGAATAATATTAATAAATATTAATAATATTAATAATATAAATAATATTAATAATATAAATATAATTTATTTTATTATTATTATTATTAATTATATTAATATGTATAAATTATATTAATATGTATAAGTATAATAAAAATGATAATATGACTAAAGAACTTGTCTGGTTTAGTGGTCAATGCTTCCCCTGGTCACTGGAAAGACTTGGGTTCGGATCTTGGCTGCTGCAGCTTGCTGGGTCAATTAAGATCACTCATGGATGTTCTCCGTCCAGTAATTAATATGTATATGTTAGGGAGGGTATAAACATCCTTTGAGTATGTTTTGTTCATGTCGATGTAATTCGTGCACATACGCCACAAGGTTTTGCGTTAAAACCTGGGTAATCTTTTGCTTACTCTCTCCTTGTAGGTTTGCGTTGATTTGTGTGTTCTGTCTAGGTTTTTCGACCTGTCATTGGAGAGTTTTGTCTCTCGACTCTACTCATGGTTCATCATTTGACCTTGGGTGGAGATCGCAGTCACCGGCTATCGTATTTATCTCCTTTCATTACATTTTGTATCTCGGTGGAACTCTTAAAGTTTATTATCTTTTGTGCTTACTTTATTATTTTATATTTTTATTACAATACAATAAAATATGTATAATTTTATTGTTTTTGTAGTTTTATTATTTTTATGAGTAATTAAATAAAAATAATATATATATATATATATATAATTTTAGAAAACAAGTAGACCTAAACTAACTTCCACCCCACATGTCTATATCTATAGCTTAGATTTAATTTAATTTTACCTTTTTTAGAAAGTCATGTTTCATTTAATGAATTTTTTTTTATTATTTTCAGTGCTAATTTAATTATTTTATATTTTTATTACAATAAAATAGGTATAATTTTATTGTTTTGTACTTTTATTAATTTTAAGAGTAATTAACTTAAAAAATAATAATTTAATATATATAATTTTATAAAAATAGTATTAATTTTTTTTGTAACCATTATTTAAAAAAAAATATTTAATTATTTCAAAATAAATAAAAAATATTCAATTATTCATTTTATTTAATAGACTATCACTACAAGAAAATCATGAAATAGAAACTAATTTTAGAGAACAAAAATAATTAGTTGCTATAGTGACTAAATTAGACACCCGAAACTAAAAAAAAAATTGGTTTCTAAAATAGTTTCTATTATTGTTAAATGGTTTCTAAATTGGTATCTAATTAGCAACCAAAGTTTTTGTTACCAAATTTATAATCTAAATAATTGGTAGTTAAAATCTTGGTAACTAATTATATACCAATTTAGAAACTATTTAACAATAATATAAACTAATTTAGAAACACCAAAAATATAAAATGATTTCTAATTTAGTCACTATAGCAACTAATTATTTTTTTTTCTTCTAAAATTGGTTTATATTTCATGCTTTTCTTGTAATGTAACTTTCATTATTTAAAAGATAAACTGTTTTTATTAAAATATTATATAAGAAAGTTATCAAATGATGTATTTTTTTATAAGAGTACAAATATAAGGAAAAATTAAAATATATACCATGTACAATCATATTTCTTATTTGAGACTATAAATACTTAGAAGGTGTAGTCTGAATTGATAAGAAGCTATTGTTTAAGTTTAGTTTAAACTGAAGAAGCTCACCAAAACAGGGCACATAGATGGCTACAGTGAAGATTGCTTTGGCAGTGCTTCTTCTTGCTCTATTAACCAGCAATGGTATTTTTTCTTCAACGTCTTAATGTTTGGGTATCAGACAAAACATTAGGAATGTAATTTTTACATGAATTTTGCAGGGTTTGGTCTTCCGAGGATGCTGATGACAGCTCCTGAATGCCATAAAGTTGATGACTGCAATAAAATTTTACGTGATTGCAAAGGAGAACGAGTGTGTGATAAAGGTGTCTGCATGTGTTTACAGAACAAAGAAGCAAAGAAAGAATGTCGAGAACACGCTGATTGCGAGGTTATTCTTTGTCCTCCACCTTCTCAAATTCCACACTGTGATACTTCCGATGATGCTCTTTGTTCTCCTCCATCTCTTACTCCATATTGTGATTTTACCAATTCCTTATGCACTTGCTAATGTAGAAACGAATCATCACATGTTTCAGATCTCAATAATGAAAACTTATTGGTATGTACTATACTAATAAGTGGGTTTAATAATTATTAAGTTGTTTCAATTCCCTGAGATACTTTAAATTTATTATATTTTAATTCCCTGAGATACTTTAAATTTATTATATTTTAATTCCCTGAGATACTTTATTTTTCTTTTTAAAAATATAAAAATAATAATAAAGTATATAGACCAACTTTCTTTTATCCAAACTCATTAAATAAAAGATTATTATTATTATTTTATATATTTCTTTGAGTTAAAAAAACTTATATTTGTAAAATAAAATAAGAATTACATCAAGAACTTTAAATAATAAGATATTGATAACTACATTATAAGAAAATAAAATAATAAAAATATCAAAAAAATAATTAGGTTCAGCGCACAAGGTAAAAATAAGTAACTAAATAAATAAATAGGACTAGAAAAAAAAATCGAAGTAAAAATAAATAAATGACTAGTGTGTAATTAGAGATAAAAATAAATAATAAATAAATGAGGATTGATGCATAAATAGAACTATAAATAAATAAATAGGAACTCTTAGAGGCAAAAATAAATAAATAACATCAATGCATAACTAGAAATTAAAAAAATAATATAAAGATAGATAAATAGGATGTAACTGTAAGAAAAAAAATTAGAACCCGTGTGAAGGTAAAAATAAGCAAAAATAAATAAATTATACAAATATAAATATATATATAAATATATATATATATATAAAGAATAAAGAAAGTACAGTAATATATAATTCAAAATAGATAAAAGGTTAGTAAAATAAGTCATATTAAAGAGAATATTAATCATAACATAACCTTATTATATATGTCAATAATTTATATTTTTAGTAATTGTGAGTAAAATTGATTGAAGTTTTTTAGAGATGTGATGGTTGTGAGAGTATTTTTATTTTATTATTAAATATGTAAAATGTAATATTAAAAATAAATAATTTAAATATTTATAAATTTAATATTATAATTATAAAATATTTTTATATTAAATATAAATAGTATTAATATATGTATGACAATAGTAATTATTATATTTTTTATTATAAATAATTATATATTTTTGTATTAAAATTTATTTTATTGAGAGAGAGAGAGTAGATTTAATTTAATTTTACCTTTTTTAAAAATGTCATGTTTCATTTAATGAAAAAATTATTATTATCTTCTATTAATTTCATTATTTATATTTTTATCACAATAAAATATGTATAATTTTATTGCCTTTATAGTTTTATTATTTTTATGAGTAATTAACTAAAAAAATTAATTATATATATATATATAATTTTAGAAAAGTAATTTCATCCACCCCCACCCCACATATATATATCTATAGCTTAGATTTAATTTAATTTGACCTTTTTAAAAAAGTCATGTTTCATTTAATGAAAATTTTTTATTATTATCTTCAGTGCTAATTTCATTGTTTTATATTTTTATTACATTAAAATATGTATAATTTTATTGCCTTTATAGTTTTATTATTTTTATGAGTAATTAACTAAAAAATTTAATTATATATAATTTTATAAAAACAGTATTAAATTTTTTTAACCATTATTTAATTATTTCAAAATAAAAAAAAATGATTCAATTATTTATTTTATTTAATAAATTGTTTTTCATTATTTAAAAGCTAAATTGTTCAATTAAAATATCATATTAAGAAGTTGTCAAATGATGTATTTTTTATATAAGAATACAAATATAAGGAAACATTAAAATATATATATCATGTACAATCATATTTCTTATTTGAGACTATAAATAGTTAGAATGTGTAGTCTGAACTGATAAGAAAAGCTACTGTTTAAGTTTAATTTGAACTGAAGAAGCTCACCAAAACAAGGCACATAAATGGCTTCAGTGAAGATAGCTTTGGCAGTGCTTCTTCTTGCTCTATTAACTACCAATGGTATTTCTTCTTCATCGTCTTAATGTTTGGGTCTCAGACAACACATTAGGAATGTAATTTTGACATAATTTTTGCAGGGTTTGGTTTTCCGAGGATGCTGATGACAGCTCCTGAATGCCATAAAGTTGATGAGTGCAATTTGATTTTACGTAATTGCAAAGGAGAACGAGTGTGTGATAATGGTGTCTGCATGTGTTTCCAGAACAAAGAAGCAAAGAAAGAATGTGGAGGACACGCTGATTGTGAGAATCATTGTCATCCACCATGTCTTATTCCATACTGTGATCTTACCGATTCTTTATGCAGATGCGAATGTACAAAAGAATGATCACATGTTTCAGATCTCATTACTCAAAACTTATTGCTATGTACTATACTAATAAATTAATGGGTTTAATAATTAATAAGTTGTTTCAATAAACTGAGACACTTTAAATTTATTATATTTAATTAGCAGTATCTCTTCGTTTACATGAAAATAAAAAAATATTAGTTTGGGTATAAGTTAACGTGAAAAAAGTTTTTTTTTTTTTTTTTTTTATTAAGTTTAACTCATAAAAAAGTTTGTAGATAAAAAAAATCATTAAATAACAACTAGTTTTAAAAAATAAAAACATTTAATTATTATATTGATAAATTAGATATTGTTTTATAAATTAAAAATTATTAATATTTAAATAAAATTTTATTATTAATAAAAATTAATAAAGTAATTTATAGATAATATCTAACATTAAAACTAATTTGTAATGTTATGATTTTGCAACTATAAATTCTTCTTAGATCATATAGTTTTTTATATTCAGGATGTGTTTCACCTCCATGTTATTCGTAATAAATAAATTTTTGTTAATAAACATATATATATATATTATTAAATTATAACAACAAATGAATAAATTTATATTATTTAAATAGAAAATATAATTTATCTAATCTTCTCATTTATGTATAGAAAACGTTATCAATAGTTTATTAAGTTTTAAAAAAAAACTAATGTAATTTATTAGGTAATTAAGTGTAAAATCTCCTTTATGTAATGAATATACAAGAATAGAATGATAGAAGTTCGGCATGCAGAGGAGAAAAAAAAATTACATAATTTTTTTTATGATAAATATGTTTTCATTCTTCTCTTTCATTCTTTATATATTTTATTATAAAATTAGAAGTTAATTTAAAAAAATAAAATTATTATATTAATTAAATTAAATATTATTTAGAAAGTAAAAAATCATTAATATCTAAATTAATTTTTATTAATGATAAATAATTTTTAAATTGATATTTAATTAAAATATAATATATAATTAATTCAATCAATATAATATTTTCTTTAAAACTAATATCGATTTAATGATTTTTTTAAATATATATATATAGATTGACTTTATGTAAATGAGAGTGAATGATTTAATAATTTTAGAGCTCGTTTAATTTTTTATTATCTTACACATTAAAAGATAATATCTTTAATTTATTTTCCTATTATATACTTGATTTTTACAGAAACTGTTAATTATTTTACTATTTTTACTATTTTTTAATTTTATTTAATTAAAATTAGAAAATATTTTAATTACAAACAATTAAATTTTCATTATATATGATTATATATGAAAGTTACACATAACAAAAAATAAAGTTGAGTTATACTCATTAAATAAACTACATTAAATAAAATATTCAAATTTAGAAACATATACAACTTTTTAAAAATAAAAATAGAAATTTTAATTTTTAGCAAAAATTGAATCATTTTAAAGAAAATATAAAATTATAGTTACATATTATTTGAGAAAGTAAAAAATCTATTTGTGTAATCACTACAAAAAAATATGTTTATTAGCATGGGTCAAAAATTGACATTAGCTATAATAAATGAACGCAAAAGTATAGTTATCATTAAAATTTGGAAGCTAATATGCTCGACATAAAAATAGGTGTGTGGGACACAAGTGGTGTATTTTTTGCGTAGGTCTAACCCTACATGCTCCCACATAATTTTTAAACAAGCGTGGGCTTAGCCTACATGTTGCCCACACAAAATTATATTTTATATTGTTTATTCAAAGAAGCATGAGCTTAGTCAACGGATTGACCACACAATTTTTAAACAAGCGTGAGCTTAACCTTCATAATTTTATTACATATTTAAATTTAATTTAAATATATATATATATATATATTATGTTTGTGTGGGCTTAACCTACAAATATATAAATTTTAAATTTTTATTATTATTTATTATTTATAGTTTCAGTTGTGACCGTTTGACCCACACAATTTTTTTTTTCTTTTTTTTAGTTTATTTCCATATAACCCACGCTTTATTTTATTTTTTTTAATAATGAAGGCTTAGTGAACACTATTTTTAGGGTTCCTAGCATCACTTTCACTTTCTTTTGCAGCTAATTTTACTTTTTGGTGTAGTTAATAAAATTTATGTACCTATATTTTTTACGACAACTTATATTGAATAATTAGTTTATTAATTTCTTTGTCACATTTTTAAATCAATAAGGTAGTAACTTTCGAGTTAGAAGTTTATGAGATAACAATCAAACAGATTTACATACACGTAAAGGTATTTAATATATAGTTTTTTTTTAAATTTTAATATTATTATGTTATAATTTTATTTATTATATATAATGATTATAAAACACTTTCAACGTACTAAGCAATAATAACCTAATTAATTAAGTAATTAATTAATAATAATAATAATGTTGTCAATAAAAGTAAAAGTTGGTAACACATGAAAAATAACATGTAATAAAAGCTAAATAATTAACTACATTAATTCTAACTTATACAATAATACTTATATACTTATAGTAGTTAAATTATAAGATATAAATATTTAGGGAGTAATATTTTGTCTTGGACAGATTGTTGGTTAGTGAATGATACTCTTTAAGACATATATCTTATACTATTTTCAAATTTTGTATTTAAAAGCTCTCCCATCAACACGTTATTTTGCTTGGTGTGTTCGAACTGGGAAAATTGTAACTTATGATAATTTAATACATATAGGAATTAAGACTGATGGGGGAATGTGTGTCATGTGTGGGACTGAGCTAGAAACACTAAATCATCTTTAAGTCTGGTGTATGTCTGTTGTGTGGGTTGGTAAAAACTTTGTACATTGTGATAATGCTACTCAACATTTTGAACAAATGACTTTATGGACATGAATTATGTGGATTGTCATTATTTGAGAAATTTGGAATCATAAAAATAAGATTATTTTTAACAATGGAGTGGTAGATCCTATTGAAATTTTTGCTATGGTTTAAGTAAAGGCGTGGGCATGAATAATTTATAAATGATTTTTCTTATTTTTCGTCCTGATTTGGATGAGAGACCATTTTGCTGATGATTACAACCTCAAATGCTGGATAGGAGTTAGAAACCAACATACCTCTTTGAAAGTGTCATGCCTTATATCATTGACATGAATTATGTGATTGTCTTATTTTTTGTAATCATAGTATATTGTATATGTGGAAATTTTGTTTGAGAGCTAGGAGTTTAAACATGATATGTTTGGCCATTTGTTCTTTTAGCATTCTCATGTTTTGAAAGTTGTTTACATGGGTTTGAAGTATTCTTAATACTTCCATTTATATTATTCTTGTTCTCTGATTAAAAAAATTTATATAATATATATATATATATATATATATATATAATAATGTATTTAGATTGAGTAACGTGTGAATTTGAACCACCAAATCCAAAACAAATGACGATTCTTAAAGATCCAGCTATTGTACATAAATTTAAATGAAAATGACGTTCACAACTTTCAAATATTAGGTAGGTATATAAAAAAGTCAACATGAAAATTGTCAAATTTTGGTGTGATATTACAATAATTAACAGTTTTTTTAATCATAAATAAGTTGTGTTACAATTTTGTTTTGAAGGAGTTATTTTAGAGAAAAATGACTTTAAATATAGCGTGGATGCATCCTAAAGTTATGTAATGATTGTTCGACTTTGGTTAAAAAAAATACCACTTAATCTTTTATGAAAAAAACTTTATAATATCAATTAATTTTAAATAAAGTCGTACGTGTTGTGTTCTAATAATCTTTATAAAATTTTTGTACTGAATTAAAGTTATATTTGAAAATGATTTTTTTTAAGAATGAAGTCGAGCTATTAAGCCGATAATTGGTGCAATTAGTTACATAGCTAATATTTAGGAACAAAATAATTATCGAAGCTCATTATCACACTCATAACTAGGTTTATTTATATTTTTAATCCTTAAAATTTGAAATAATTATGGTTTTAATCTTCTGAAATTTATTTTTTTAATTTATTAAAACAAAGAAACAATTTTTCTAAATTCTAAATTTGAATGAATAAAAACAATATTAGACCCTAAAATTTGAAACCCCAAACTTTAAATCATGAAAAACTCATTTTCGTTTATCAAATTGTGTAAATGATTGATGTTAACTTCAAAGGAGTAAAACAAAAATTTAGGACCAAAACCACGATTATTCTAAATTCTAGAGCAAAATAAACATAACTAAAGTCTATGTTTAAAAACATCAGAAACATATATAGTTATATTGATTCCATTCATATTACTGTTAAATAGAATTGTAACAATAAAGACTGAATGAGTGATTAAACAGTTTTCAATATTTTAATGATACAAAATAGGAAGATGAGTTGTGTATGGAGTATTTCTTTGTGAACTTAAAAAACTGGATGTTGTAGTAAAATTTATTAAAAAATATTCTGAATAATCAAGATGCAGACACACATGCGTGCATATGTAGCAAACTTCCTGTTTCATCAGTACATATGTTCTTTACAAGCATCAATGGTGCAAAATAACTGCTAGCATTCTAGGTCACTTCACATCAAGCAACGACTTCCGTGGTAGGAACTTGGTCATTCTCCAGCTGACTGTAGTTACCCTTCTCTTTGAAAAGTTGAATGTGATGGTGTTTGCAGTACAGTTTTCCCTCGTGTGTGATAAAGTTTGATGAGCTTATAGTACAGCCTCCATAGGTACATTTGAAGCAGCTCTTATGGTAGGGTGTTCCATTAATCGTTACCTTCAACATATATAAACAATATTAACAAATCATACATTGTATATTGGTATCAATAAAGCAGAGACTCCACACTAACCAGATGAAATTAATCTAAGTAATGCACCTAATTCTGTTAATTTAGTCTTGGTGAATGTCGGTGGTTAGGAAGATTTGGTGAGTTAGGAACAAGGACATATTTAAAGGTGGAGTGATGGACCATTCAGAGACTCTCTCTTTGGCCAAATTGAAGGTTTGGTCTTGGATTTCCTCTAAAATCTCATCTGTTTGTTTTCCTTATTCAAATTGTTGTCTTGAACCTATGGTTTGCCTATACTCGATTTAGGTTGTTGGTTTCTGGCTATGAAATTTCTTGTTTTAGAGATATTGGTTTCTGGTTAAGAAATTTCTTGTTTTAGAGATAATATTTTGTCAGTTGTTTTTGATAAGTTGTATAAGAATCGAATCACCTCTAAAGTTACCTATATTTATTTATTATTGATAAAAAAAATATTGGTATGAATAATTAAATAAAACCAGTGATAGATATAGTAATGGCTACCCGCTCAGTGGGATACACTGTCTTTTTGCAGCACACACATTTGTCTCTGGTGCCCAAGAACACGTTTGCGAGGCCCTTAGAGTTCTGCTAAATAAAATATTAAATCAGTGAAAATGGCAATTGCAAACTTTGCATGACAAAGGAAGCATACTTGCTCAAACTTTACGCAGGTTCAGATACTGTATATAATGAATAAAAAAAAAACTAGAATTCTGAATCGTGTTTACTTAATGAATGGCAATAAAAGCTACAGAAAGATCACCTCATTTTCAGTGATCGGTTTCTCTGGTTTCTGAACTTTGGGTGTTCCTGTGATACGAGAACAAGAGGCAACAAAAAAGGAAAAAAAATTAGCCCTTTTTGTTTATTAAAAACAGTTTTCTATTTTCATAACAAAAGATGCCCTAGCCCTAAATAATTTGATGTGGGATATGAGTTTCTAGATTTGAAGTCAGTTTTACCTTCGAAGCTTTTGTCCAAGCTGCCAGTTCGCTTGTAGAGTTGATCATAATGAGGTCTGCAGTATAGCACCCCCTCAAAAGAACAGTAGTTGCTCAGCTGCAAACAAAGTTGCACCACACTTGTAAAAAATGTATGATTTCATCAAATTTCTCAGACTAGATTCATCAATATGTATGATGAATAAAAATTTCTCAGTCATTTGAAAGCTTCATCAAACAAATTCATCAAACAAACTTAGACAAAATCAATACAATAAAATTTAGAAAAAGCGTATATATATATACATAAATAACTATATGTAATGCTTGCAAAATCAACTATTATTATATGAATTTTAACCCTAACTCAACTCCATAAAACTGGCTCATGAGATAAGGTTTACACCCACTTATATATAATAAATTGTTCTCATCTCATAAGCTCTGAGAGCATATTATGAAGTGGACTTTAAGTCTAACTCAATCCTATAAAACCAGTTCATCTGAGAATTGCACCCATTTATATACAATGAATTGTCCTCATCTCTAATCGATCTGAGATCTCCAACATTAACATTAAAACATAATGAAATGGCGAAATGTGTACTGGTTATACATATAAAATATGTATATAGGGATGTAATATGTTTATAAACCTTAAGGGTGTTGCGGCAATGGTGGCATCTGAAGCAGGCCTTGTGATAGACACGGCCATCAGCAGTTAGCTTATCAACAAGATACACCGTTTTGTCACAAGCCATGCACTTTTGCGTGGTTCCCCCAAAACTGGCCATTGCTTATTCTGTTATGAACAAAGTCTGATAAGAAAGGAAAAAGAGAGAAAGGGAGGAGATGCTGCACTTTCTGCAAGGATTTCCTCTGCTTCTCTCTCTGTGTTTCCTATGAGAAATGGGGATGAAAGCAAGAGATTAAAAGAGAGAAATTGTGGACGCCAGTGAATTGCGGATCACCTTAAATTATGGATCAAATGAACAAAGATACAATCAAAAGTAGTTGCATTAATTATGCCATACATTAAGAGTTTTTTTTTGGAAAAAAAATAACTGTTATGAAGTGAGTTTATTGTAAAGTAATGGTGTATGAATGAAGCTTTGAATATTAAATTAGCTTGTTCTTGAATAAGTCTGTTACAGTATATGTATAGAAATACTCTAAATTTAGTTGAAGATGAATTGTATGCATAAGTTTATTCTTTTTTAAATGAGAAGCAGAAAATAGGATTAGCAGCAGAGTAATCCAATGGTCAAGAAATATAACATCCCCTGTTTTATTTATATTGATATTTAAAAAATTATTATAGAAACTAGTTTAATGTATAATTTAAAATAAACATTAAAGTATAATGAAACAATTCGAATACGTAACATATATTTTAAAATTATTTAAATAATAATAAATGATGTTACAAACCGTGGGTGCATGCAGAGTGTTTTTTGTAGAAGTGTTTGATTTACTTATAGCATTTTACTCACAACAGAGATCAGCTGTATGATATTGGTAGCGAAGGTTCTGATTTGAATGTTGTTTTTCTTCATCTCCTGGTAAGAAAATCCACCTAATAAGATTTATATTTTCAGATAAAGATTTGATGATGGTTTAATATATAATTAATTCTACTAATAGCAATAAAACCACTTGGATTAACAGAGGGCATTTGGTCTAGTGGTATGATTCTCGCTTTGGGTGCGAGAGGTCCCGAGTTCGATTCTCGGAATGCCCCTTTTTTGTAAATGCTATTTTTTATTTTGATCTTAAAACAGAAATACATGTTTCTGGAGTTTGAAGAAAAATAATTTGAGTTTGGCAGACCTACCAATCTGGGCATTTGGTCTAGTGGTATGATTCTCGCTTCGGGTGCGAGAGGTCCCGAGTTCGATTCTCGGAATGCCCCAAATTTTAGAAATATTAATCTGCATTTCTGATACCTATTTAAAGTGGTCCTATAAAGAACAATAGGAGAATAGTAATTAAACTTAGGTAAATTCTTTCTGCACCTCCTTTATGTTATTCTTCCTGTGTATCCCTACCATTTGATAATCTGTATTCAATTTTTTTTTCTACAAATTTTATAATGTAAAATTAAGATTATAAAATCTAAAAGTTAAAATTTATAATTTTCAAATTGTTGATTTCTCATAGTTGAGAGTTGAAACATTAAAAGAATGCTCAATCAATAAGATTAAGAAACAAATTTTCATCATCTTAGAGGATAATGATCACATCTCACAAGAGTTGCTTAAATCACAACTTGAAAAGGGGAAATCCATGTTAATTATGTTTTTGAAAGGATGTACTCGTGTAAAAAGATATCTCATTCAAGTGATATTTTTCTATAATCACATTTATATTTAAGTGTCTTTATATAATCTCTTTAATGTACGATTGACATGTAATATATATATTGTAATAAAAAAATATAGAGAATTAATTTTTATAATATATTAAAAATAAATTACATGTAATTAATTATTTACATAAATAATAAATAGATAATTTAAAGACATTATGTATTTTAAAATAATTTATTGATCTTATTTTAAAATATTTTTACTACACTAAATATTTCAATTAATATTGTTCGTGGTAGGCATTAAACATACAAAAAAAATTAAAAATAATAAAAAAATAGTAAAAAAATCATAATTATAAAAATAATAAAATTTTACAATGTTTAAAACCAAACAAGACTATATTATAAGACCCTTAAAACAAATTTAAGTATTTTTTATTCACAAATTATATACACAAACTTACTCCTTTGACTTTTTTAAAAGTTTATTTTTCTAATGATTTAGTCTACAAAAAGAAATCAGTTATCTGAAAGGCATCAAGTGTTTGGTCTGGTTTGTTAAGCTTTGGAGAGCTTCCAAGTTCATAATCTCCATTTATTTTATTTTATTTTCATTGTTTTTTTAGGATTTGGAAACTGTCAAGCTTGACTTGGAAAGTTTAACAATAATAGACATCAGAGGCAGCATGTGAAAATGTAATATAATAATGCCTTTTAAGTCATAGTTAATCTTAAAAATGAAACCAGAGATATAACACTTTTAAAATAATTTCAAATACTTAACTATGCTCCAAATTATAAATGTGGGCATTTGGTCTAGTGGTATGATTCTCGCTTAGGGTGCGAGAGGTCCCGAGTTCAATTCTCGGAATGCCCCCAAGATTTTGTGTTTTCAAACCATTTTTTGATTTTATGCAGAACTTCATATAGAAACAAAGTTTTAAAAACAAACACATTATTATTATGCATGTGTGTCAATCTGCTCTATAAGCATAGCAACAAGAAAGCTTCCCAAGAGGCACTTAGAAGTTACTTTGATTTGCAAGCATCAATGACAACAGAGATTATGGTATATGATCTCGTGTCTCAAGTACACCATCTAAAATTTGTATTATACCATGAAGTAATGCATTACTACAAATCAGCTTGATTCAGTCTATAATGCAAAGTACAAACAGAAACACATAGCAAAACCTACACTTTTTTTTATTTACTTATATGTTATACCGAGTGTGGTTTGATCTCACCTTGAACAAGAATAAGCCTAAAGATGAGTATATAAAAAAAGAGATTCACATATCTATTACTTAAAGGTTTTGGATTGGAAATGGTGACTTAACTTTTCTATATGAAATGTTTGTGTTTGATTAGTTTTGAATCTTTTAGCATTATCCTTTAAAAGAACTCAACATTTTAGAAGCAAAGATTTAACTTCAGAACTCAACATTTTCGTAATAATGCATTTGCTCTAGTCAGAACATGATTCTTGCTTAGGTTGAGAAAGTTTCCGAGTTGATTATAGGAATGCCATATCTTTTGAAAGATTTGAAAGTTGACAAACTTGACTTGACTTGGTAATTGGTGCAGTTAAATACCAACAGGCGTCAGATTTTATTTCTAAATTTTAACCCTTTGAACCTTTGGAGTCTGACAAGCTTGTTCTTTTCATTTTGATTATTTAAACAATAATAAGCAACAGAGGCTTCATGTGAATGCCTTAGGATGCATAAAGTGATAGAAAATCAGTTTTGCTAGTGACAGCTTGCCACTGAACATGTGTAAGAATAGTGTGTCTGAAGTCATTGTTGACCTTAATAATAGAACTGCAGACAGTGTGACATGCATGAACAATTTACTTGGCCCTCACCATTTCCATGAAGGCAATTGGTTTGGTAGCATGATTCTCGCTTTGGATGCAAGCCACTTTCTAAAGTACTAGAAAACTACAAAATTTGCATAAAATTTGGCTTTTGGTCTTGTGGTATGACTCTCAGAATGCCCTACATTTTGATAATTTGGAAATTTACAAGCTTGACTAGATTTTTTAATTACCAATTAACTACCAACAACCACAAGGTATTGTTTCTAAATTAGCCTTTTGGAGCTTTGGAAGCTGACAAGCTTGACTTGTGTGTTTGTTTTGTTAAATGACCATTAGCATCAGAGGCTCCATGTGAATGTTTGTTGGGATGATTGATTGCTACATCAACAGTTTTAGCTGGAAAATTTTCAATTCCACTACCCACTGAAAAAGCAATAAAATATTATGTTGCAAGTCATAGTTGATCTTAAAATTTAAAACCAGAGGGGAAAATTAGTAAATCTCTTTTATACCTCACTGGAAAAGCAAATTATCTGGTAATTTGTACGCAATCCTAATATAGAATTGCAGACAATGCAATATGCACAGATTTTTTTGACTAAAATATAGATACAATTCACTTAGCTACCTTATCTTCAGTGTGGGCATTTGGTCTAGTGGTATGATTCTCGCTTTGGGTGCGAGAGGTCCCGAGTTCGATTCTCGGAATGCCCCATTTTTTTCATATTAATTTTGTTTTTTTTCTTACGTATGTGAATCTCTTACCAATCTATCTGGCTGCATTAGCCAAATTAAGCACAAAATCTGCTTCTCATGCCATGAGACTCTTAGCAATTGATTAGATTTATGTATCTCTCCACAAGTTTGCATGCATTGGTCACAACTCTAAGTTTGTATGTTATCTCTAAGTGTAGCAGCATTTGAACTCCAAATTTTATGATGAATGAATATTACTAAATGAAAAGGAAATAGAGTCTAGCTCAGTTGATTGAATAGAGTGTGGGTTTTGTTAAACTCTCTGACATGTGTTAAAAAACTGTTTATTCAAATTCATTAGACACTGGAATTAGCAATTGTCTAACCATATGATTTACAGCACCGAGATGTAATTTCTTAATAAGAAAATCTAGTATCATACCAGAAGAAGTCAATAAGAATACAATTCATAGGGCAGAACTTGAGCTTCAGTTATTGAATTTTTACATCGAGCTTTATCAGGGAACGGTGGAGTTAGCTAAAGAGTAGTAAAACCACGGAGAACAAAAAAGGTGTTTATATTACTGAGTTTTTAGCACTTACAGACAACTGTCCAAATCTATTATGCATAGTTGGCACCATGATTGATAACAGAGTTACATTGATTTATTGAAACAGAAGAAGAATGCAATTGTTGAATTAAACATTCACCTTCTGATTATGAATGTCCTGAATCAAGAAGACATTTTATGTGAAAAGAAAGATTATGTATTATGGTTTACAACGATCCAACAGATATATATTAGATGAAATTCTGAAACAAAGTGGACAAATCATTGCTTAAAAATACATTGCCTTGTGGCTTGAACACTGCTCTTGGAACTGTAAGGCAGAAGAACACATCTAGTTGACAAAACAGTGTAAGAATCAAACAAAAGTATGGAATTACAGATAGGAGAAGTAGTCCCTGAATCATTAATCCATGAGGGAAAAAATGAATCTCATGACATGAAAAAATCATACCAATAATGTTATAGGCAAATGCACTTAAATGATCATCCATAGTGAGAGAGGTAAATCTAATGCTTTAATTTTTGGTTGTGTAGTATCAAGCTAACTTGTGTACTTGACTGTAGTTCCATTGGTGAAAATCCAGGTGCCCCCACTGAAAGGTTCAAACGAATATAATGGGATTTTAATAAATAATACATAAACTTTACTTTGACTCAGAACATCCAATCTGGGCATTTGGTCTAGTGGTATGATTCTCGCTTAGGGTGCGAGAGGTCCCGAGTTCAATTCTCGGAATGCCCCTATGTTTTTCACATGTTTATCTGTGCCTGTGTTTTTTTATTAGGCTTAATAGTTTATCTATCTCTTAGCAGTTCAGCTCCACAGATTAGCAAGCATCAGGCACAACGCACTGAGATTGTGGCATGTGATTTTAACTCTAAGTATGCCATTTCAGCTCTGTATTCTACAGTGATTTAAAATGTTGCTTAATCAACTGTTATTTCAAAATTGAATGACTGAATAAGGAAGGAGGTAGTGAATTGTGTTGATGATGCCTAGCATGGCACCCAAAAATATGAAATTCTTATAAAGAAATTATGAGCACAATTATATATTCAAAACCACAGTACATGAAATTGGCAAGTATCTAACAAATCAAGCGCTAATGTAGCATAGAAACTGATATATGTTGCAAAACTTCATTTCCTTGCTTTCAAATGTTTTATAAGCTAATCAACAACTGTATCAGTGTTGGCAGACACCTTGCAAGAAATCACAAAGGAGCAAAATTCTCTATTGCTAGTGGATTTCAGATCACTGCACTTACGAAACAACAATAGAATTAAAAAGTAAAAATAATGTTTCAATAGTCATTTCTATGCAATCTTAATATACTGCAGCTGAGAAGGTGGCAGACATAAACAATTTTAAGTAGATGTAACATATAGATATTCTTCATTTGGCCCTTTATATTTCAATGTGGGCATTTGGTCTAGTGGTATGATTCTCGCTTTGGGTGCGAGAGGTCCCGAGTTCGATTCTCGGAATGCCCCCTTTTTTTTTCATTTTTATATCTGTCTGTAGTTTTTTGTAATTCACAAAATGCTTTAATCCGTTTATAAGTTATACAAATTTATTTATTAATAAGTATACACATTTTTTTTTGTCTCATTCATTTTTGCTGATATTTATAAATAAAGAACTATTGAAAAAGCGATTAGGTTAGGTCAGTTTCTCCCTGTTGAGGAGAAGAAAAGTGAAGAATAGAAAGGAGTGTAGACTAAGAAGTTTCGCGCTGCGAGAGGTCCAAGTTCGTTCTCCGAATGCCCTTTTTCGTTTTTTTCTGACGATTTGGAAGCTGACAAACTTGACTTAGCTTGGTAATCGCTGTAGTCAAATACCAACCAATAAACACCAGGTTTGATTTCTAATTTTAGTCTTTTCAACTTCCGGAAGTTGACGAACTTTACTTGTTAATTCGTTTAGTTAAATAATAATAAGCATCAGAGGTTGCATGTGATTGTGTTGGGTTCTTTAACTGCTTGCCACAGAAAATGTAATACAATAATTTGTTGTAAGTCGTAGTTGATAGTTAAAATATAAAACCAGAGACAGTGGTACAGGTCCGGTTGTAAAGAAAAGCAGGTAAAGAATCTAAATTAGGAGAGGTGCGCTCACACAGTTAATGCTCCATGAATTAGTAAACTCACTTTGATTAGAAAAACAGGTTGCCTTGACTTACAATTGCATATCCAGGTAAGCAAATCTGGTATGCAATCTTACCATAGAACTGAAGAGAATGGGGCATGCATATACAATTCTAAATTAAACGGACATAGATGTGACTTTGCTCCAACTCTCCCAATATGGGCATTTGGTCTAGTGGTATGATTCTCGCTTAGGGTGCGAGAGGTCCCGAGTTCAATTCTCGGAATGCCCCCTTTTCTTTTTATCTTTGCCTAAATGTCTTCATGTGTTTTTGTCATTTTGGCACAAGAAAAACACTGCATTCTCAGATAGGATAGAATACTAGAAGTTGCATTTTTTTCTAAAGAACAGGAGAAAATGCAAATCACCATCTAAACAATCAGTTTCTTTTTGTATTGTGCTTGGTTGATCACCCTAAAATAATTTTAGCAAATCAATTAATTACTTTTGGATATGATTAGCAAATAAAAAATATTGCATGGTAAGGCTTTTGATCTTGTCATCTGATTCTCACTCAGGGTGAGTTCCCAAATAACCCCAGTTAATTAATCCTCATACTTAAATACCAACTACCAATTATTCCTTAAATTTAAGCTTTTGAAGTGTGGAAGCTGACTAGCTTGACTTGTTATTTTGTATACTTATAAAACAATAAGCTTCAGGGGCCGAATGTGAATGTGTTGGAAGAATCATTAATAGTTTTAGCTGGAAGTTTTTCAGCAAAGAGTGACAACTTGCCACTGTAAGTGTAATTAAATCATATGACAATTCATGGGAAGTCTTTAAATATATAAAACCAACTCTCTTTCATATCTTGACTTGGAAAACAGTTATCTTGATTGATAATTACCCATCCAGGTAACCAAATCTTATAATTTGTATGCCGTCTAACTGTAGAACTGAAGACAATCGATGCATAAATAATGATATAGCCCCTTATATTTCAATATGGGCATTTGGTCTAGTGGTATGATTCTCGCTTTGGGTGCGAGAGGTCCCGAGTTCCCGAGTTCGATTCTCGGAATGCCCCTTTTTTTTTATTCATATTTATTTGTGCCTGTATTCTTCTCATGTGTGTGTTTGTGCATGCATTTGTTATTGACTAGGCATAAAGCATGCACTGCAATCTCAGCCTGTCAGTGAGAGAAGAATACTTGCAGTTGTGTTTCTTACACAAAAATACCAGGAGAAGATGTGAATCAATCTTAACAATCTGGCTGCATCATAGCATCCACAGTTAAGCACAAAGACTGCTTGCCATCCACAGTTAAGCACAGAGACTGCTTGCCATCCACATTCTCCAATTCAACATACGAAAAGGTACATGTGGCAAAACTTCAGTTTTTTACTTCAAATGTTGTATAAGTGAATCAACAACCGTACCGATGTTTGAGGAGTTCTTTTATTATATTAAGAAGCAAAAAACTTCTCCACACCAATGGATTTCAGCCCCCTTAATGAAATGAAAACAACATTAAAAGTACAAGTAATGTTTCAACTCCTGAAAATGAGAAATGCTATAACTTTAGTGATGTCATGCAGTAAAAGTCAGATGTAGAAGTTAGAAACAAATTTCTAACTTTAGAATCTACCTACCTTAAATTAATTTCTTCAACTTGATAGTGTGTTTGTTTAAATAATAACAAACACGATTGCCTTGGGATAAAGTGATACTCAAACAGTTTCAGCTGGGATTTTCCTGTACCAAGTAACAGCTTGCCACTGAAGAATGGGATAGAATATTGTGTCTGAAGTCAATGAGGGGTAAATTTGTAATCTCTCTTTGATATCTTAGTTTGAAAAATGAGTGACCTTTACTGTTAATTCTCTATCCAGGTAATCGTATCTGCTCATTTATTAGCAATTTTACAACTTTAATAGAAAACGAGACATAGATTTGACCTAGGCATCATTATTTCAATATGGGCATTTGGTCTAGTGGTATGATTCTCGCTTTGGGTGCGAGAGGTCCCGAGTTCGATTCTCGGAATGCCCCTCATTTTTTTGAATTTATTTGTCCTGTATTATATTTTTGTGTTTGTCCTGGACCTGGAATGGCGTTTACTTCACTCTAAGCCCCCCCTTCTTTTCAGATTTAATGTGCTGTATTATTCGAATGTGTGTTTGCCATTCTTTTTCGGAGTGTGTTCTTTACACTGACTAGGCACAATGACATGCACTACATTCTGCCCTGTTTGCCAGAAGCAGTACTCTCAGTTCTGTTTCTTCCACCTCAAGAACTGGAGAAGATGTGAACTAATCTTATAAATCTGGCAGAATTAGCCTTTACAGTTGAGGACCTAGACAGATTCCTGAGAGGCACGCAAAAGTTACTTTGATTTTTGTATCCCATGGTTTGCAAGCATCAGTTACAACACTGATATAGCAGTATGTTATCTTATATTTGTTTCAGTGTTGTACAATGAAATGATTGCTAAATCAACTATATTATTTCAAAATCTATAAGGAAAGATATTGTGAATTGTTGTTGTCTTGTCCATGAAGCCTAATTCAACTCTATAAAACAAACTTATAAGGTAAGGTTTGCACCGACTTATATACTATGAAATGTTCTTATTTCTAATCGATGTGAAATCTCTAACAATACCAACAAACTAATCTAGATATTATTTTTAAGTTTTAATATTTTAATGTCTGGAAGCTAGCAAGCTAGACCTGTTAGTTTGTGAACTTATAAAACAATATGCACAAGAGGCAGAATCTGAATGAGATGATGATATACATTAGAAGTTTTTCTCTGATAAGTGACAACTTGCCACTGAAAGTTTAATAAAATTATATGGCAAGTCTTAGGATGTCCTTAAATATAAAACCAGAGGCGTAGGCAACTCTCTTTGATACCGTGACTTGGAAAAGAAGTTATCTTAACTGAGAATTCCCCAGCCAGGTAAGCAGTTCTTACCATTTGTATGGAATGTTACTAAAGAACTGCAGACAATGTGGAATTAGAAAACAATATTAAGGGA
>Ga0123342_1004584_pt1 | contig 20899 bp, 14 predicted proteins | sample Turbeawhitnodule_FD_89960 | JGI IMG/M metagenome (GOLD analysis project Ga0123342, IMG submission 89960) | Root nodule microbial communities of legume samples collected from Mexico - Turtle bean Mexico white nodule | ecosystem: Host-associated > Plants > Roots > Nodule | place: Mexico: Nepantla...
AATAAGAGTAGACAGTTATTTTTTCCCTTTTCCAGAAACAATTTCTTCTTCCTTCATCTTTCTGATCCCAAGCGGTGGTTATCACCTCCTACCCTCCTTTGCACATCATGCAGAAATTCAAGAAAATGTATACATATAAAAAATATTATTTTGCTCTAATATTTAATTATTCACTTTATACTCTAATTTAAATAGTTAATATTAACATTATAGTTCAATATAAATAGATGAAGAGTCTCAAAATCACAATAAAGAAAAAAATAAAGAAAATTCTGTATTTCTTCATGGTTAAATATCATAAATCTAAACATTAGTTTCTTTACATTCTTATAATGACCAGTAATTAGAAAAAAAAAATCTATTTAAATAGATAATTAAAAGGGTAAAAGTTCAATATAAAATTTCTCAATCTTCAGTATTTTTATAAAGTTTAGGCTCATCCATGATTCATCTTTGCCCAAAAATATCGTGCACAAGATAATTATTTAAAGTAAAGTAATTTTAAAACTATAATATGAAATATTACTATTAAGACTTTTTTAAATAACTAATTTTGAATACAAGTAAACATTTACACATTATTAAGAAGAATGAAACTTTTGTTTTTGGAAAGTACACGCTCATAAAGCTAAATTCAATGTCGTTGTAGTAATATGAATATTAAGCACATCTTCATGCCATTATAGAAAGTACAGAAAATATTTTCTTATTAGTTCTCTAATATTTAAGTACACCAAACTCTTTAATAATATCTTCGTCTAATGTTGATTAATCCAGTCTAATGTTGATTAATCCAATCACGTATTTATCTCACTCTTAATATAAAATATTTAGATCTATTTAAAATTATGAGACTTGAGAGATTATATAGACTCGTGTGAGATTTATAAACTCATAAAAATCTATTATATATATATATAAATTAAAAAAGATAAGCATTTATGATATAAATTTCATAATATTAAAATAAATAAAATAATCTAATACACCAATAAAATATTAATTTTTAGAATAATAAAATAATAATTAAATAAACACAAATGTTATTAAGTTTATAGGTTTTCTTGTGATGAAATCATTTACAAGATCTTCGTCACAACCTTTATCACCATCAAGTTCTTAGGAAAATTGTTTATAACATTCATAAAAATAAGTTATATTATCATTATCAAGCACATATAGAGTTGGATAATTTAAACTTGCTCCAAGTAATTAAACATTTTCACCATCATCTTCAACTTGAGTTTGTTTAACTTCAACATTATCTCCTTCTCCATTTATCCATTCATCATCAAAATCAATCTCGTCTAACAAGAGTAACAAATTTTCTAATTTGTCTATTTTTTCAAGTTCAAGTCATACATCACTAACTAAGTCATTCATCTTTTTCTGGTATTTCCTTTTGTATGAACCTATAATTAAATATAATTTTTTAGTAAATATATAAATCAAACAAAGAAAATTAAAAACCTTAAATAATTTGATAAACTTGAATTACAATTTCAAATGAGCTTCAATTATGCTCACATTTAGAAATGTTACAAGTCAAACTCAAAAATCGAATAACAAATCTCTTTAATTTTGGAGTTTCATCCCCAAACATTTCCCACCATTATCTAGGAATCATAACTTTCCTACAATCCTTTGCATTTTTCATAGAAAAAAAAGTTCTCTAGCATAATGAAAGTCAATAAGTTGCAAATTGATTTTTTTTTTTTTTATTTTGCAACATCATTAACCAATTTTCGCATGCATAAATACAACTCTTCTTTCACCTCAGGATCATCATTTCTAAAATATGGTTCATAGTGCAAGTGGGGGGTTAAGGTAATAGGAAAAACTCCATGCAAAGATCTATGAAGTTGATTAATTTCCGCTGATCGGATCTCTAGTGTGTAAACGAACCAAGCTCTGATGCCACTTGATGGAAAAAAACGCACGCGGAAGCAACACACATAATCACGAACCAATGCAAGAAATTAAACAACACATGATTTAACATGGTTCGGTCGTCAACTGCAACCTACATCTACACGGGCAACTATTAGGTTTTCATTTTATCCTGTTGCACACCAATTACAAGTACAATGATCTCTTTAAATAGAGATTATAAAAGGGACACAATGATTAAGTCCACTCACTAAACATGTCTAGTCAACCCAACCCAATTGGTCATGGCTTCATACCCAACAATCTCTCACTTGAAGCCACGGAACAATGTTCACATACGCTTCAACTATGTACAATGATTAAGTCCACTCACTAACCATGGTGTCTAGTCAACCCAACCCAATTGGTTTTGACTTCATACCCAACATTTTCGTTATAAACTCCTTCAACATGCTAATTAGCATTGTTCTACCATAAATGTAGGTGGTGATCCTTTTCCCCTTCTTAATAGTTACTTCATGGACCTTCAAATGGATCTCAAATCTTTAAAGATTAAATAAATACAATAGGTAACACATGGAGTCCAATATAAATGTTTTCTCTTTTGCATCAATAATCTCCATTTGCCTTGAAATTTGCAACATTATCAACATCCACATGCATTATATTTTCCTTTTCAACAAATTCTACATCATCATCCAATGTTTTAAATATTTTATTCGTAATTTTTTAGATGTTTAAGGTATTCAATGAATAAAAAAGTACAATTCCTTTATTGTTCACCACAAAATTACAAATTGAATGTTTATTGTTATTTGTATACCCATAAGACATAATTGTGCAACTTATTTTCTTCCACTCATCATTGTACTCTTGAAGGAGTATATCGATTTTTTCCACTACTTGTTTCAAAAGTTTCTCCTCAGCATCATGATATGATGGATGTTTATAGTCAACACCATATCTCTCAATCATTTCGCACATTTTTACAAAAGTGGGATTTCTAATAGCATTGAATGGAATTAAACTTATGTAGAAAAATTCAGCAACTTGAATATCAATTTTTTCTTTATCACCTTTCTTGTCTAATTGATTTAGAGTAACTTGAACATCCTTTCCTCCATGGTTATCAAACTCTAGAGTTAACCCAATCATTATGAATTTACGAGTCTAGTGATTGACCTAAGTAATTTATTTATAGACTTGTTTTTAACAAACTTAGACCTAACTCATATTAACTCGGTGAATTGGTACAAACTCGCAATTTGGAGGATGATTAAATGAAGTGTGAAAGAAAAGTCCAAAATAAAATAATATACACAGTTCATTTTGTTTAGATGCCATGATTTAAAATTCATGTTTCTTATTTAGTTTCGTGATTTAGAATTCTAATTATTCACTACTCTTTACTTTCTATTTTTATTTATCAAGAGTCATTCAATAAAAATAAACATTTGTATGTTTAAACTAAAATATCATTATTTAATGATATATCTCATTACTTATAATAAATTACAAATAATTACTAACTCTGGTATATTACTAAGGGTGTGTTTGGATTGGGGAGGAGATGTGTGAGGATTTGAGAATGTGGATGTGTGAGGATTTGAGGATGTGGATGTGTGAGAAGAAAATGTGAAGAAAGTGAGATTGTTTGGATTGGAATATGCTAGAATGGATGTGCGAGGAAAGTTTATGGAAGTTTGTGAATGATGTGATGACTGTGAGAGAATTTTAAATTTTTTTAAAGGTGTAAAATATTATTTTACAAATTTGCCCTTGTCTATTAAAAAAATTAATAATAAAATGAGTTATTTTTGTTTAAAAATAAATAACTTTCACATATTCGTAGGTTTAAAAATTATAATTAAAAAATAAATATCTATTAAATGTAAATAGGTATAATTTAAAAATTATAATTAGAAAAAAATATGTATTCAATAAATTAAATGAAAACATAACTTTAAGTAATTTATTAAAATATTAAACATGTACTATAAAATTTAAAAATAAGTCAAAAAAATAAATAAGATCTTATATAAATAAAAAAAATTATTCTTAATATTAAAATCATGTAGTAATGAAAAATAAAAAATACTATAAAAACAAAAATATAATGTAATTAACAATAGAAAATAATTTCATAAAAAATTATTATCAAATAAATTATAACTCATAAACATAATAATTATTCACAAAAATATATTAATATAAACACAAAATAAAATAAAATAAAACAGAACATCAAATAACTTTTTAAAATATTAAACATGTACTATAAAATTGAAAAATAAATCACATCTTATATAAATAAAAAAAATATTATTTTTTAATATTAAAAAATCTTACAGTAATGGAAAATAAAAAACACTACAAACAGAAGAATAAAATAAATGCAAATAAATTCGAAAATGATACATACTAACTTGACTTTCCTTCTGCATCTCTTCATATTTTCTCATTTGAAGGGAGAGGATATTTACGCTTCAGAGGTATATCCCTCCTTGTCTTTCCCACAAAATCCTGGATCCAAATGACATTAATTCTCACTTCTTTATCTATAAATAATACATCCACAAAATTAAACAAACTCTAAATCTAATATCAAAGTCCTCGCAAAAGTCGCTTTTCATTGTTAATTAACATCAATATTTATCCAAGACTTCGTTAAGATTATTCCCACACTTACCTTACGACATTAACACCATCTACGAAATTTTTATAATTTTCATAAGTTTTCTATGTGAGATTTCATCCTTCTCAACGATGATAAGTACGATGATTTCAACTTTTTCTATATTTTTTAATTTTAAAAAGTCATCTATAAATTTGGAACTTAAAATACATATTTTAAAATGCAAATGACATTGGATAATGGTGGATATTGCGCTACGTATTCAATAAAAGGCCTCTTGAATTGGATCCCACAGAAAAGTGGCGAAAATTTGTTCGCCTCAAGCAAGAGCCATCCACGTGTCAACCTTAAGCTCCACAGCACAATCCTCTTTGTACTATGCCACGTCATTACTAACGTGTTCCCATCACTACCCGCACATTCTACTCACACTAATTCCTAGCCGTTGATTTTTCAGAGATAAAAATTGTGGTCACCTTAATTCTCGCATTTCGCGTTAAGTACAAAAAAACTAAAATCCGCAACTCTTCTCTGTAGATTCCTCTCCCGAGATTCATTTGCTTCTCGCTGATCAAAGGTACTCTTCATTCTAGCTTCACTCTTTGTCTTTGAACATGAGTTAATTTACTTTTCCATCTGATTCCGCTACTTCTGTTTCATCATATCATATCATTGCAAAGTACGTTTACTTGTCCATATATTGTTATTTTGGTATCAATTTTGAAGCTATATTAATGATTAATAATGAGAATGTGCTTACTGATTGATAACTCTGTGTAAGGATTAGTTGTGTACCTAAGCTAATGATATTGTAGGATCTTAGCATTGAAAACTTGCCATTTCTTTCTAAACGCAGATTATTAGGTAACCTGGTATGGGAGTTGTGACTGTTTCTAGCTCAGCAGCGAGGACTCCATTGGGATTGAATACAAAGTTTTCCAGTAATCGTCTGAAGAGACCTTTAATTATAGCATTTAAAGGGGATAAACACGATGACTCAGCTTTGGTTGCAACTCAAGAGAAAATCCCTGTGCCCGTTGAGACATCCAAGACGCAGAAGAAAAAGATGGGGAAAGCTAAGAAACTGCCTAAGAGAGAAAGGGTTGCCTTTGTGGAGGAAAATTCCCAAACTTCCTTGGACGTGGACTATAATGAAGCTGCTGCTATGCTTGAAAATATATACAAACTCAGCCCTGCTTCTGATACTGCTAATGCAGAATGTATGGATGGTAAAATCAAAAGGGTCTCCCGGAGAAGGAAGAAGATCGTTGACGATTGTGAAGAAAAGGATGTAAACGATGATAGGGTGGTCAGAAACCAGAACAAAAAAGCTAAACGGTTGGGTCTTGATCAGAGGATTTCATTAAAGAGTAACACAGATGGGGACGAAGTCGTTCCCACACAAAAGAAAAGAAATGCTAACAATAGTGTTGAGAAGATTGAAGAACTTATTAGGGAATATTCCGCATCAACTGATTTTGTCGGTATGGACTGGAGAAGAATGAAAATACCTCCCGTTCTTTCTTCTTCAGAGCATGCTTGGTTGTTCAAATTGATGCAACCTGTGAAGGTAAGCAGTAAATTACAACTAATAATTTTGTCCCCTTACTTTGATTTTTCTATTCTTGAAATATTAGTATAAATTTGTTTGGTTCCCGAATATCAGGGATTCGATTCGAGGATTTAATTCCCTTCCTGGATAACTTCATAGTATTCAAGAAGTTAGGTGAAAACTCGAATTTGCTTCTGTAGCAGACAATAAGTCGTAATTCTTTGTTTTTCAGACAATACTTCAAGTGAAAGAAGATTTACAGAAGGAGCTAGCAAGAGAACCTGCTGATGGAGAACTAGCCAATGCAACAAACATGAGCATTGCTCATGTAAAGAAAGCCCTGGAGGTTGGCCAAGCTGCAAGAAACAAACTCATAAAGGTAATTGGAATTGTTAAGTTCTTTCACCACTTGACTTTTGAAAATTTTCAACGTTTGAAGATGAAATTACTGTCAGGTTGTTGTGTTATTTGAAATGAGCAAGTTATAAGCAAGTGTGATCATATCTCTTGCAGCACAATCTCCGGCTTGTCTTGTTCGTGATCAACAAATATTTTACAGATTTTGCAAATGGCTCTAGGTTTCAAGATCTTTGTCAGTCAGGAGTTAAGGGACTTATGACAGCAATTGATCGCTTTGAGCCAAACAGAAGATTTCGGCTATCAACATATAGTTTATTTTGGATAAGACATGCTATCACTCGTTCAATGACCCTCTCAAGCTTCACACGTGTTCCATTTGGACTTGAATCGGTATGCATTCTCACTACTCATGGTGATTAATGTTTTCTTTAGCAACACATGGTTCAATGGCTTTTATTTCTTTACTTTTTGTTTTCATGTTAGATAGCATCATACTTTCCTTGTTTTCAATGCCAACAAATTGTAATTCCTAATCAACCATTTTTTTGTGCTTGCTTGAAGGTATAATAATCCAGGATTGTTTTATTTAGACTATATATATTTAGAAAGGCCTGGGTATAAAACAAAGTAGAATATCAAGAAAAAAAATTGGTATAACTAATATTGGACTTTAAACAAAGATATTCATAGCAAACAAGGTTTAAAAAAAATATAATTTGGTAATTGTTAGGCTGTTGATGTGTCTCAACTTTGGGTAACTTCTCCATTTCTTGTGGAGCAGGTTCGAGCAGAAATCCAAAAAGCTAAAACTAAGTTAACATTTGAGCTTCAGAGGTCACCAACGGAGGAAGAAATAATAGAAAGAGTTAATATATCCCGGGAAAGATACCATGACGTAATGAAAGCATCAAAATCCATTCTTTCGCTGAACTCGAGGCATATAACTACACAGGAGGAGTTCATTAACGGGGTCGTTGATGATGATGGTGTTAATGGTGATAATAGTAAGCAACCTGCTCTACTAAGACTTGCTCTTGATGATGTGGTAAAAACTCAATCTCTTGAGACTTTATTTGATCCCTCATTTCTCACTGTGATGGTACTCTATTGAAGTTTGCTATGATCATAACTGGATTTGTTCAATGACATATTCAAAATAGACAATGAAATTTGAAATTTGTCTGAACTCAAGAAGTATTTAACACTGCTACATGTTCAAATAAGTATGATAATCATATTCTTGTAAACAATATATATATAACTTTTTTTATCTCTTTCATGATTCCTGTCGGGTTCCCTTCCTTGACGATCCTGATAAATAGGCACCACACTATTGGTATCTTTTATAACATACGAAAGGGAAATGTTATAAATACATTTTCTAGTATTCTTCTTTGAACGCAGACATATTTGTTGAAATTTATTGAAAATAAAATTTTTTGTAAGTCACACATCATATTCTCATTCTCTGTTGATTTTTTTTTAGTTTCAATAATTCTAATCCATAAGAAAAAGTATATGTTAGATTGTGTCCCTGGAACTCTTTTTAATATGGAATTAGTAACATATCTATTTTTCTTTGTCAAGTAATATATATATCTGATTCGATTACATCATATTGTGATGGTCAACTAATCTGAGATTTAATTTTTGTACTAGCTTGATTCCCTGAAGCCGAAGGAGAGCTTGGTGATCAGACAGAGATTTGGACTTGATGGGAAGGGTGACAGAACGTTGGGAGAAATTGCTAGGAACTTGAATATATCAAGGGAAATGGTAAGAAAGCACGAAGTGAAGGCTCTTATGAAGCTCAAGCATTCAGCTCGATTGGATTATCTTCGTCGTTATGTTGTATAAATCACTAATGTATAGAAACACCTTACCTATAGTTATACAGTATATATATACACTCATGCTTTGTATTATTGTTCATTTAAATACCCACAATCATAATCATACTCATGTAATTTGTATATGATTTACTTGAAATTCCAAAAAGTATATAACTGCTTACATATCATGTAATGTGTCTTTGATGAAATTAAATTGTATTTGGCGTTTTGCATGAAGAGGAGTGTACATCATATCCAAAACATTGGGCAGAGAATAAAATGATGGCGATCTGTGTAGCTCCAGGATAACACTTGCCAATGTAATATTACAAAAATAATAATAATGAGTACTTTTATTTCATTTTTTAGTTTTTTTAATAAAAAATATTTATTTTCATTCTCTCTTTTTTTCATCTATTTTCTTTTAGTTAAACAACCTTTATCCTTACACATTTTTCTCTTCCATTTCCTCTCTTTCTTTACTTTTCACTGCTAAATGCCATGCATTCTTTCTAAACACTCTTACCACTCACTAAATTGTACTTTCTATACAAATACAACTTTATTTTACAGTTTCACATTAAAAATCAGCTTAGGATATTGTAATTAGTTTAAATATATTCTAAATATAAGAATGTTTAATCGAAATTTTCCATAATTTTAAAAGAAAAAATCAAAATTAATTTTTCCATAAATTAAAATTAACTTATGTACAAGTTAAAAATAAAAATTTAATGAAATTACATAAGAGAAAGTTTTACAAGTTAATTTATGCATAAATTATTTTTAACAAGTTAATTTCAATTTTTTTCCTTTTCAAAGAACATACAGAAAAGTTAGTCCAAACATGTTATATACCATAATTCTCTTAAATAAAAATGGACATACATAGATGGTGCTCGCTAGCCATAAGCACAGATAAAATATAATACAACAAATACTGACAATAATATGTCTCTATACCTAAATGTATATTTTGGCTTTATCCTTGATGTGAACAGGGAATATTAAGAAATTGTTCTTTCAAAGTTCTAACTTCATAACAAATTGTTCCATGTTTGTACTTAGATGGGCACATGCTTGTTTTGATATTCAACATTGCATTGAACAGGAACAACCTTGAGTTTTAGTTTGAATCTATTATCCATATTTTATTTCTGAAAATAGTGTAATGATAAGATGGAGACGAGATTAGAGATATAGATACTCATCCACACTCTAATTATAATAATTAGATTATTATAAACGTTAAATTAAGTTGAGTTTCTTTTTGCAATTTTCTTGTTTTCTTACAACTTTTAATGTTAATGTTTAATATATTTTGGACTAAAATGTTTTTCATGTATAATTTGATAAAAATAAATAAATATGTATAATATCCATTTTTATATTTCTGAAAAATATGAGAGTAGATTAGGAACAAAAGTTGAGAAGTGATGATAGTGAAATGAGTAGGTAGCCAGTAACTAATGGCTAACATTTTAAAATATTATTCTATTTTTTTCGTAAAAAAATAATTTATTATTGTGATATTTACCATACCTTATATTGGTAAGGCAAGTTAGGTGAAGAAATGAACAACTAAGCACAAGTAATCACAGTCATAAAAAAATTTCATTATTCGAAGATGAACCCTTACAACATATTATCTGAATATAAGATATATAACCCACATCAACTAAATATATATCAAATGAAAATTTATAAGGAGAGAACTATTTCCATCTTATTAAATAATTTTATAGAAGTATTTTAACTTTTAATATAAATTTTAGTTCAACCTCTAATTTGAGAGGATTTGCTCCAATTAGAGAGAGGCACTTGTCCTTCTATGAGTGGAGATTTTTTAGGGTTAAAGTTTGCATCTTAGTTGTCCATACCACTATAAATACAAGTCTATGCCCCTTGTAAATGAGTTTTGAATAGACTATTGAATTGCTGCCCAAATTTCAGCCTAAACTAGTATCTTAGCTCACTCTTTTGCTAGCCTTATCTATAAGTGTTTTAGCAAGGAACCTCTTAAGAGTTGGCCTAACCTCTCTTAAGCTTCATTATCATTTTCCATACATCAATACTTCACAATTTCTTACACTCATTTTAGCCATCCAATCCCACCAAATTTCACACCCCAAAATACAAAATAAAAGACTCATCAATGCAAGCTAGGATTGCATCATTAACTTAACTTCACGAGCTAATTTTGTGTGGTTGAATGTGATATCTAACAATTAGGACACCAAAAATTAGGAAGTGATCGTCAAATGCTTATTAGCTTAAGCTTAGCTTATATAATGTCTGGCTAATAAAAGAGCTCTTAGCTCACTAATTTTCCATCTTACTTTTAAATTTTTTTGGTGAGTTCCACAACAATATAGAAGCAAGAAATACAAGAACAAGATTGAAGGAAACATTTGTATTAATACCAAATGGTTTATACACAGTCTACTTACAATACAATATGTATGGTCTAAGCCCACAAACGTCTTTATATATAGAGCTTATATTAAGGAGTAATGGAAAATTGTTTAAAAAAACTATTAAGATAATTATAACAAACACATACTAGATGCTCTAACTCATCTTAACAATATTAATCGGTTTCTAGTAAATGATCTTTTTCTCCTTCACATCAAACAATCTGTTTGTCTAATCTCTTCAACAAATAATTTGTTTTACATGATTTAGGGTCAATTATCACAATTATCCACCTTACTCCAAATCGTGGAAGAGCTTCCAACTTTAACTTCCTTTTTCTTCAAATGAAAAATTAACTAGCTCCAAACATCATCTGAACCTCGATCTTGGAAAGGAGTTTGTAAACACATATGATGGATTCGAATCAGTAAAGTTTATAATACATTATAAATTGAACATTATATTATAACATGTTACATACAAAAATATTATAACATTGTGGAAGCTGAGGTGGAGAAGGGCTCTCTTTGTGTGGGAATCTAGTCAAGCTAATCAATTACTGTAGTTAATGGATAACAAGAGGTTAGTGGAAGAGGGTGAAGGCATGGTTGATAAGTGGATTTGGAGGGATGCAATGTCTACAATTTTCTCTGTGAAGGTAACTTATAACTATCTAAAGGGGGTTGAGCAAGTTGGTTTTGGGGAATTCTTTGAGGATTTTTGGAAGTTAAAGACTTTATCTTCGGCGCAAGTTACAACTTGGAGGATGTTGACTAATACAACTGTTACTAAGGATAATTTCCTGCAACGTGGCATAATTTTGTTAAGCAACCATTGTCCCTTTTGTGGTGAGCAAGAGGAGACAGTAAATCATCTCTTCTTCGAGTGTAGAATTTGAGGTCTCTGTTTTGAGTGACTTGAGTTATACTCGGTGTAACATTATGATGTACAAATGCATTTTATGTTGTTTTAAGCCTGTAGGTATGAAGGAAACTTCTAATAGATGCTGGGGGGATTTAGGTAGCAATTATAGGTGAAATTTGGAATCGTAGGAATAGGTGTATCTTTAAGAATGGGAGAATAGATCTTTTAGAGGTTTTTATATTTGAAAAAATGACACTTGTAGACCGTTTATTTAGGGTTTGTTGTGTTTTCTTGTGCAGGTTTATGATTTTGTAGAATTTTGGTGCTCTTGAAAGAGATTTTTGTCTCCCAATTGGTTTTAGCCTATCTAGTGTGTAGGTGTCGAACAGGTTTTCCTGATCACTATTACGAAGTGGACTTTAAGCCTAACTCAAACCCATAAAACCGGCTCATGAGGTTGAAGTTTGCACCCACTTATATACAATGAAAGGCTTTAATCTCTAGTCGATGTGATCTCCAACACACCCCCCTCACGCTGAGACTGTCAACTCGTGCGTGAGACTATATATTATGGGTGGTCCGATAGCGGGTGACACGATAGGCCCAACACAAACACTCGCTAGGATAGGCTCGAAAATGGCTCTGATACCATATTACAAAGTGAACTTTAAACCTAACTCAACCCCATAAAACTGGTTCATAAGATTGAGGTTTGTACCCACTTATATACAATGAAATGTCCTCATCTCTAGTTGATGAGGGATCTCCAACAAAAACTTTGATGACCAACCCTTACTTAAAGTTCATAAGCAATATAAGTTCCATTATTTCATAATTATTTTCATGTACTAAATATTGTATTTATTGTAATTGTTTCCATTATTGATTGTTCACTCTAATTCTTATGTCAAATAGGACCAATTTTTAGTAATTGTTTTATCTTTAGTTTTCATACATTCTTCATTTCTAATTTGAGTTCTAATTTGAGTTATTTTGTTAGACAAGTGTACTTTTTTAATTGTTGATGACATGTCTATGGTAGATTTTCCTTAACTATTGTTTCATTACCACCTATTTTAAATGATTTCTTTAGAAATTATAAACTACACAACAACCTCCATTATCGAAATGGGATTTTTGTTTCACATTTAAACTCAAGAAATGTTATACTACATTTCTCATAATGCAATTAAAATTTCATTTTAAAGCAAACTTCAAAACCTCTATATTAAAACCACATTTTCATTTGGAATCAATTGATTGATGTTATAATTGAATTTGGATTTCAATTTGGAATTTCAGTTGAAACTGGATTTATAATTACAATTTAGATTTGGAACTACAATTGATATTGGATTTGGATTTATAATTACAATTGAAATTTATATCTTAACCTTTATATTGAAACCACATTTTCATTTAGAATCAAATGATTGTAAGCAGGTTTCAAATTTACAAACGAGTGGAACTATTTCTAAATGAACTGTTTTTTTTATCAAACATAGCATTAACTTCACCGACTTCATCAAATTTTCTTTACTACCACCTAGTGTGGACTTGAACGGCCTAATATTTTTTTTTCCACTTAGCATGGATATGGTAAGTTATAAATTTTCAAAGTTAAATTTCTCTTATTCTGATTGGTGTATTAATGTATATGAATGTTTAAAATCATTACATTGATGATTAACACATTTTCTCTACTTTTGAGCTTATACGCTTATATTTTGGAATTTGATTAAGTTGTTGGATTCCTTTATAGATAATTTGATTTCTGTATTGACAACATGATGTTTTTTAAAGAGGTGTAAACTTATCATAATTATATGTGCAGAATATGACTATGTTTTGTTTTGATATTTTATCTGTAAACATCATTTCTCTAGCATAGGAAATTTTTGTACATGGATTAGAGTACTCCCGAATACTTCTAATTATTAAATTTTTTATTGTTGATTAAAAAAAAACTATTCTGACTTTCATTTAAATGTTGGTGTCAATATAGTTTATTTTATAATAGACTTAATTTTTAATATAATTTTATTTTTTCATGATAGAGTTGATTCTTTAATATAGTTGTATAACATTAGTAATAAGATCTAAATTTTTACGTCCATAAAAAATTATAGTCTTCTACTATAATTATCTTAAAGTTATATGGAGAATAATTCTTGATAAATTGACAGTAAATTTTTACAGTAATAATTAATACATATTGTTTAAAAGATTAAATGTATTTGGTATAGACTAAAAAGATATCTTACCACTTAGTAAAAGTATTTTCTAATTAGATGTGATTTTATTAAATAATAAAAGTCAACTTAACTTTGAGAAATTTAAATGATTTACACGTGGCGGTTATTCAAGTTAACACCCTTACGCACACAGTGAAGAATAAATGCCATTCTGTTGACATGACTACGAAAATCTGAGGGATCTTTTTAATTAGACAAACTCTTTGTCTATGTGCTATGCTAAGTCAACTTCAACTTCCTCCATTATTAGGCATGTTGTTGCACATTATGTTTGCACTATTTCTGTCATCGAAACTTGGGATTGACGAATTGAAAATCAATTAGGACTTGAATTCATGCATTTCAACTAACAATTAATCAGAAATAGTTTGATTAATCATTATATTTAAGATATTATTTGTTTTAAAATTGATGTTTTAATATAATTTTATTTTAAAAAAACATCTTAATAAATTAAAAAAATACATAAATTACTTTTAACCACGACTTCTGAACAAAATAATAAAAAGGGATGAAAGTTTTTTTTTCTCAGAAAAAAAAAGAGATGAAAGTAAACTAACCTCAATGAACATTTTATTATCAATTTCACATGTATATGTACACCAAAGATTATAATGCCTTAGATTTTTTTCAATCAATAATCTGTAGTTCGGTCATAGCTCATTACAAAATAAAAATTATTGTAAGTATCATACTCAATGAAAAGCTAACCCACTTCATAGTAATTAATAATTTATTTTATTTATGTTTCAGAAATTTTATTCTGGAGAATAACTTAAATATTGTAAAACAGAAAGTTTTGAATATTGAGTTTGATTCAATCCGAGATATAATATATTTTAAACCAATTTTATTTATTTTAGAGGCTGGGCCATTGACAATCATGCGTGTCATTTTTGCGATATTCTCTAGATGCACGTCAGCATATTTAGCTAATGTAACCAAATAAACAGTATATCATGCATAGTCGAGCTAAATTAAAAATGTTTTTTCATAGAAATATTGTAGGTAGAAAAAATAATTAAATATATTGAATATTTTACACTAATTAAAAATATATAATAATATATAAATGAATATAAATTTCACTTATAAAATTGAATTAGTTTTAAAATATTAAAATTATTTTTAATTAAAATCTGTTGGTTAATCTGCACTATAAATTTTTGCTCGGTGAGTGGTTATGTGATTTGACATAAAAGAAGATGAAACGGGTTAATGAAAGATGATGAGATATAGTTGAGAATTTGAAATAATAGTATTGAATCGAAATAGGGAAGAATGATAAGGAGCAAGTAAAAGGTTAGTAGAAACTAGAAAACATGAAATGAATGGTGATGACTCAATTCCCAAAATGGACGAGTGAGAGAAGAGCGTTTTGCAGTGTGCGGCCACTTTGGTTGATTCTGCGTAACCCTCAGACCAATGCTTTGGATCCTACTCACCAATTACTAAGCAATGACACAGATCCAACTCTCTTTCGTTCTTATATTTATATACACACAGAGAGAACTACACAAACATATTTTTATGGAGCAGCCACCATGCATTATTTGCCGTTTGACTCACCTTTTTAGAAGGTCAAAAACAAACTCATCAAGTCTAGCATTACAAGAGCACAGTATGATAGTAAAAAGAGATTTTAAAAATTGAGTTATATTAGAGGCCATGTGAAAGTGAAATCTAGAAAGTGAGTTTGGTACTGACAAATTCTGCAGCTTCTGTCTCCTTTCTGCCTTCCAACTGGCTCTGAGTGACATTCCAATATTCCTCTTACACTATCATATCACATCAATCTAAAATAATATTTATGTGCCCATATGCCACATCGAGTTGACGCAAAATCAGACTTTGTACTTTCCAACTTCTCAGCTGGATAAGATTTTATAATGTACTTCACTGCCTACACACAACCATTTAGCCTTGCATCAAATTCAGGGTCCACATACTATAATTCTAATTTTAGACGTCCCTTCTCAAGGATCGGACAAATAATAAATGGAAACATGATTCAAAAGTTCTTTTATTATTTTAATCACCCAACACTTCCTACCTCACATTCATTCATGTCAATATTCTTATCTTCCTAACTCGTTATTCTAATCCAGCTTCTCTATGTTTCTCTCCATGTCTTTATATATAGGGGGATTCAAACAAACTTTAGCACCGTGAAATAGTAAATGACCATAGTCTTGCGTATAGTTGGCTGCTGAACCTTGCATTATCTACTCCATTGTTTTTAGTTAAACAAAATAACACACTTTTAACTTTAACTAAACTGATCAAATGGTGAAATAACTCTTAAAGTCAGAAGTGATTTCTAAACTAGGGTAACTAAAAATTATTTTTAGGAGTAAGCGAATGTTTGGCGAGGTTGGTAAAAAAAAGAAGACACGCGGAAGTCTTGTTTCATAAGGACGGCCGAAAAAATATTTGATTACACTCACCACTCCCGAACACTCCAAAACAGTTTCTGTTTATTTAATGTTATAAATTATATTAGAGATATCAAATTAAATAGAGATAAAATATTTTAGAATATATAATCAAATGTATGAGTCGATTTTATATATAAGATTGAGTTCATTTTAAATCAATTTTTTAATAAATTAAATTATTAGTTTTCAAAATAAAAAATAAGACTATGATGTGTTGTAGAAAATAAGTATAATTCCAAAATAAATTGACGATAGTTCCAGCATATGGCAATGATCCTCATCATCGTAAACGTGGTTTCACTTTCTCACGTAACGCGTCACAATCTGCTAAAGTATTCGTTTTAGGAAGCAAAGATAAAGACATAATATAATATTTTGTTCTAATCATTGAGTTTTTGACTACCCATGTCGTTTTGGCGCGTTTGGAATTGCCACAATTTAATTCATTAAATGTTGTAATTTTTTTATTAAAATAAAACTAAATGCATGAGTTATATCTGAGTTGGGATGAGTCACGTGACCAAGATGGGTGATAATTGTACAAATGAAGGTACTAAACCTTAAAAACTAAAAGTGTTTTTTAAAGACACACTCGGAAGTTGACAAATTGTTCCACCTAGTCCTCCAAACATTTGGGCTGCTGCAATTCTACAAATTTCGATACGACACCATTTCTGCAAATTTATATTCTTTCTCCCCTCAAACTTTCATTATCAAATTGTCGCTTATGGAATTTTGTCTGACTCAACTCAATATAATATGGTATTTAGATAGAAAATGATGATAATAATTAAAAATTGTCCTTATTGTTACTTTAACTGCGTGTTTCTGTAATAATAATTATAAAAAATGGTAGCAATAATAATATTCGTTATAACCGTGACAATAATATGATAATAATAATCAACATATTTTATTGAATATATTTTAATTTTAAAATTTAATTATTATTTCTAAAAAAAATTGAATGGCAAAGAAACTTTAAACATTATATCAATAAAAATATCAATAAAATTTTGTTGTCATTGATTATTATTATTATAATTATTTTTTATGATTATTAATATTAATATAATTAATATATATATATATATATATATATTTTGATATAATTAATAATATAAAAATTATTAATATTATTAATATATTTCATATCATTCATATTATTAATTTTATTAATATTATTATTATTATTCAGATTAGATATTTTACGAAAATAACTGTTTCAGTTTTAGATATTAGTCTTTGAGTAATGTTGAGGAAGAGTTTAATTTTAGGATTACATATGTGATGGATTCATTTGAGAAACCCAAAATAACAATAATTTTTCTTCAATTTTGCTTTAAAAAAACACGCCTTCTTTTATAATTTAATTTAAAAAGAATCTACTTATCTCATTATAAATCATGTTAAATGTTATTCAAACTTTTATATTCTTAAAAAAAATATTTATTTTTCATAATCTTTTAATAACATTTATTACTTTTACTTTTTCAAATAAATTTATAAACTTTTATTTTACTAAATGAGGTTATATTTTTATATATTTTTAATAAAGTAATACTTAATTATCTTATTTTATTTAACCATAGTTGTGGATTATATATTAATTTAAATATAATTATAATCATGTTTAATTATTTATTTATATATATATATATATATATATATATTATAATGCAAATGACAAACTTCACTGCATATTTTTGTAAAACAACATTAATAAATTGATAAACCTAATTTCAAAAAGAATAATTGTATTTTTCTCATAATAAACCTAAATATTAACATTTTATTTGTATCTTAACCCTGACATATTTTGAAATATACTTTCTTTAAACATATGTGAAGATAATTACCTACAATTTGAACAATACATGATAACTGATTTAGTTATATAGACTAAATTATAAGTTTTGAATATATTTTTGAATATTTTAACCAATTATAACTAAAAGGCTATAAATAGAGATTGATTATTCTCTGTATTTATGCATTTATATATAATGACAAACTTTATACTTAATATTTATATTTTATAATTATATAACCATATTATCTTGTTAATAATAACTTAATAAATATAATCATATTATATATTATGATTTTAATAAAAAAATTTGTAACATATTTTTCTAAACAAATTAGCAATATAAAATATATTAAAGGTAAGGATTAATTTTATTTTTAGAAGGAAATAAAATTTAATAAATAGTATAAGTCTATATCATTTATAAAGTATGAAGAAAAAATATAATTAAATAAAATTGAAGATAAAAGATAAAAAAAATGTTGACTAATGAATTATGTACCTTTAATTATTTATTTTATGATTTCATGAATTTTAATTATATGTTTTCATTTGCACCTTAAGACATTTAAATGTAGAATTTTTCAAAATTTTAATATAATTTTAGAATTAAATTATTTTTTTAATAATATTTTTTCATGTGATTGTAGATGATTATTATTACTTTAGGTGTCAGTTTCACTTAGGTGTCAAGTTGCATAGTGATATCTAAAATGAAAACTTTTATAAAAAAGAATAATTATATCATATTTGTACCATACTTTAAAAATTATTAAATAAATTTAATTATTCTAAATAAGTATAACTAACTTATTTCCTATTAAAATGTTTAATATTTATTATATCATTAAACATTATGTTTTTTATGTGGTAACAACATTGAAATTTTATGATAAAATAAAATTACTTTAGTGTTGCAAAAACAATTATATATAGAAGACAAATTCATCATAGAAAATAATACATTTTGAAATGAGATAATAGTAAAATAAAAATAATATAATATAATTGCTTCCGTAATAATTTGTTTTGTTTATTGTAAATTCTTGCTGTTAGTTACAAATTGTTGCTGAGATTATATATAAAATTAAAAATTTATACAATTATAATTTTTTTATTGTTATTTGACATTAAAGAAAATAAAATCTATGTTTTTTTAGTATTGAATTCATATAATGTCTTCTTTGCTTTAATTCTTATTTTTTTTAAATATTATTTAATTAATATTTAGGGGATCACGAATATGAGTACATTATTTACTTTACAATAATAAAAAAATAGACAAATTTACTACTTCAAAAATAAGAATAAATATAATCAAACAAACATTTGTTTCATCCTTACTTAACGTCACATTCTTGTTCTAGTAACTAATCAGAACTTGAATGTTAAATATCAGTTGTGAAACATATTAAAGTTCATCACTAAGTGATTAAATGCACAATCAAATAAGGGGTGAAAAATTAATTTAAGACAAAGAAGTTTGCTAAGTAACCAAACAATACTCAAAAGACATGCTCATCCTTATCAAAAATGTAAACAACCTTATGTAAGTGGCAATGCACACTTAAATGGTGAATGATTTTTAATGCTATAAATAAGGGTTTAAGCTAAGCTATGAGAGTGTAATACAAGTTTCATATTTTGTTTTTATTTCACTTTTTTTCCTTTGTAAAGTTAGTTTTAAGAATCTCAATGGTAACTTTGTGGTTAAAGAAAATCATAGCAAGAAAGAAAAAACATAGAAAACAACTTTAATGTTAGCCTGATTATTTTTATTTACATACAAATTACTGTCACTATTTTTACTCACAATGTATCCTCTTATTATTATGAAGTATAAAATGTTGTTATCCTCTATGTAATATTGATAATTTAATTTATTTTTTTATAAATAAAATTTTTCATGTTAGGCATTATCATGCAACTTGACATCTCAGCTATACTGACACCTCAAGTATCAACCATCATTTATCATCACATGAAAAAAATATTATTAAAAATATATAAAAATAAAGAAAATATAAAAATAGGGGGGACTAGACCAAAATGCATATGTTAACAAGAACGATACATAGGTAGACTATATCTATTCATAAAGAATTCTAATAACAAACTAGATGGTAGCCTATTATACCAATGAAAAGATTCCCTATGAGTAAATTCGAAATTAGCCAACTTATGAATATGAGTAACACTAATTTTACCCATATATAATAAAATAACAGTAAAGCAAGAACTATTTAATTAACATATGAATATATACAACTCATAATTGTATCTCAAAAAGATATCCCTCTTCATAGGAATTTTAATATTTACACAAAAATTTACAAACAAAACATTCAACATAAAACATATGTTCCTCTGGATACTCACTGAAGAGCTCTATCACCTGCAACTTCATTTGCTCCCGTATAAATTAACACGATCATCACAGATGATAGAAAACAATCACAAGACAAAGCACAGGGTAAGCTAGCTATTTTTTTAAAATTTCAAATATAAAACTTTAAATATCAACATAAACCATCAATATTCACACATTTCCACAAGTTCATCAAGGTTCTATCATGTTCATCATCCACATTATTCCTGTCATATTTCTACTGACTCACATACTCAGACACTTGACTCTACTTCCGGAAGACTCGTGTATTGAAATTAGCATCCAGAGACCTGCACCTGTCATACTACTGTTGTGAAACCCACACAGCCATGCACGTAATTATCTCAATATCTCATCATCTCATCATCTTCATATGACAGGGTAAATCCATTTGATATGCTCTGATCAGTTCTTTCAAACCTCAGACTCAGCCAAATGGACCTCCTTCGACTCTCACCA
>Ga0123342_1004585_pt1 | contig 20895 bp, 12 predicted proteins | sample Turbeawhitnodule_FD_89960 | JGI IMG/M metagenome (GOLD analysis project Ga0123342, IMG submission 89960) | Root nodule microbial communities of legume samples collected from Mexico - Turtle bean Mexico white nodule | ecosystem: Host-associated > Plants > Roots > Nodule | place: Mexico: Nepantla...
AATTGCGTCTACACCCCCTAACTATTCACACTCTTTATTTAATATTCACACCTCCTACAACTATACAAAAGTAATTCAAATGATGCTCTTTTATTTAATGCTTGGTCGTGCCTCTCATGGTTTAGACTTAGGCTTTCTTGGGCTTGGGCTTTGGGCTTGGGCCTCATCTTTTGCAAAGACTATAAGAAGAACATTAAATGCTTTGGCCCTTGTCCATTTCTTCTATTGATAACATCTTTTTGATTCTCATCATTCCTTCCTCTGAAGTCTCTTTTATAATCTTCTTTTCCTTGCACAAAATTGGATTATAATTTGCCTTATGATATTGTTTTGCAATTATCATATGTTTCCTTTCCTATTTCAAATTATTAAAAACACACACACACACACACACATATATATATATTCATTTCCAAATAGTCTCAAATTTTATTCTTGCTTCTCTTCTAGAAATATTGTTTCCAATTTTCTTCAGATTTGTACATTGATTGTAATTGATTCCAACATTGCTGTGAGAGATATTGCATATTTAATTCTCTAATTTTTTATTTCCTGTTTTGATCGAAAAGAAACAACTTGGGTAAAAAATATAAAATGAACATAAATAATAATTAAGGCCCAAATAAACCCAATTAAAAGAATATTAATTAAAACAATCGATTTATTTATTATTACACTCTAATAATTTATGATTAAAGTTAATAAGTGTGAATAAAACTATGTTCATCACCCTGTATTTAGGTTCAGACACAAACTCTTTGATATTGTTCCTTACTTTTTTTATTTACAGGATATGGGGGAATTTCCAAGATACACATTAAAATCAGTCACTAGTTGTTTTAAATCATTGGAGGTGAATTGTTTTTGAAAGATTTTCAGTATTGAAGGTAGAGTGAAAAACTATGAAGAATTAATCAATGGAAAATTTGTCCAGCCAAATATAAAATTGTTTTTAAGCTTAATGCAGAAAATCAACCTGTTATTTTTACTAAACAATCAGTTGTTTTTATCAGCGGTTTATAAAAACAAAGTTAAAGCAGTTTAAAGAGTGTAAGGATAGAGAGATTCACACAAAATGTTTATATTGGTTCACTCAACACCTGAGCTACATCCAGTCCTCAGAAACCACTGAGAATACACTATGTAATCAACCCTAGATTACAATACACACACACCAAGAGTGATGATCTTGAACCCTTCAAGAACACACACCACTCCTTGGCAAAAACCACACCAAGAATGTTGATCTTGATCCCTTAAAGAACACACAACACTTATTGGCAACACCAGTACAAAAATACAATTATCAAGAAAGAAGGGAATAAATTAGACCTGGGTAAATCACAAGATCAAAGTTCAGAATACAAGACCCAATCCTATTCCACACTTGAGATGATCCAAAAGCTCTTTGAAAACTTGAAAATTGTTTTTGATTGATCTCTCTCACTTAGTTAATGCATAGGAGCATAAAACCACCTTTTTATCTTTCAATCAAATGGTTAAAACAATTACAACAAAAAACCAAAAGCTGTTGGAATCATTTAAAACAGAAAAACCACTTAACAGAATTCTGTTAAGGTTTTCAGAAAAAAAATCAGTTGATTTATCAATATAGCCGATTGATTTTTGTTTGCAACAAAAGCAAAGATAAAGCTTTTTAAAATCCACTAAGTGTCAAACAACCTGTTGTTTCGAAATTTCAACCTGTTGAAATTCGTTTGACAACAAAGGCAAAGACAAGGCTTTTCCAAATCATTTTAAATTCCACTAAGTGTCAAACAACCTGTTGTTTCAAAATTTCAACTTGTTGAAATTTGTTTGACAGCAAAGGCAAAGACAAGGCTTTTCCAAATCATTTTAAAATCCACTAAGTGTCAAACAACCTATTGATTTGAAATTTCAACCTGTTGAAATTGCACTACCATTTAGAAAACCCATCTTTTCAAAATGTTAAAGATTCAATTGAGCTTGGATCATCTTAAGGAGTGAATTAACAAGTTTCAAACAACTAGAAACATACACACACAATAGCAGCAAGGTCTTCAAGCTTGCCACCTTGATTTGGAGACATCAAAGCATTTTGTTCAACAATCTCCCCCTATTTGATGAAGAAAAATCCTTGGTTTGCTTGTTATATGTTTGTGATGTTCAATTTGAATTTGTTAGTACATGCAAAACATAATTTGTGCATGTACTAGAAGTAATCATATTCATTAGCACCACAGAACCAGTTTTCACTCATAAGGAAAACCAGCAAAATTAGTGTGAAAACTAGAGAAAAGAAGGTGCAAAATCAGAGTTATGCAGCAGCTAACTAAATCATATAAACCCAGTTTTAAAGCAGATATGTAGTAGATACTTAGCAGTATACAAACCATATAATTCTCCCCCTATTGTCTTTAGAAATAGAATAGAAGAAGGGGTAAAAACAAAATTAAGAAAAACCAGAATACCAGTGTGTGTAGCAACACCATTGCAGCAAAAAACCTATGATACCATATCAGAATTGCAGCAAAAATCTATGATGTATCAGAGCTATGGCAGCAACAAAATTAAAGTACCATAGACCCAAAAAATTTCAACAAGGAAACCATAATTTCTCCCCCTATCTTTTCTTCATCCAGTAGTTCTCTAAATGGAACATATGAAACTTACTTGCACAGGTCAAAGAGACCCAAAACAGTGTATCCTTCACATAAGAAAGCTATATGGTTAAAGATAATGTTTACCAATGCTTGAGGAATACGTTAGAGTATTTCTTCATCAAGTTTTGAAAGGCAATTACTAGTAACAAAGACCATAACTTGAGCATTCTGATTAGTAGGAAAGCCATCCCACAAAGCTACATATATTTGATTGTAGTAACTGTAACAAAACCACTTATTCTTGGACAATTCTTCAACATGCACAACCCAATATGCAAGCAGACAACATAATAAACCCAAGCAAGATGAAGACTCCAAATGTAATCACATATACAAATATTCATTAACCCATGACTACCAATTTGATTTTCATACATAGAAAGCTTTGAATTTCAAGGAAAACAAAGAATATATCCCTTTGTTATCTAATTCAAAGGCACAAAGAATGCATTTTTGATCCACAATGGGTTTTGAAAGAAAAGAAATAGTTGTAATCATGCATAAGAATTCATAACAACTTTATTCAAATGTGCCAGAGGTAAAACAATCGGTTACTTCGTGAAAACAATCAGTTATTTTTCTGAGACAACATAAAAATGTTATTTTTCAAAGCAAATCATCTTTCAAAGTGATTGGAAATGCATAATGAAATACATTCATACATTTGCATTACCTCAACATGTTTAGAAGTTCATTTGGTCTTATGAAGCCAAAAGCATAGGATGAACATATACAACTTACTTTATATAGGTCATGAATTTTGACTTGTCAAGTATTTGAGTAAGGTGTATGCTCTTGAACCATAATAATAAGCATCACTTTGATTAGTCTTCAACATAGCACCTGTACTTGAAAGGTCCTGTAACACCAAATTTATTCATATACAAAGCAAGTATAAAAGCAAGATAATAAGACACACACAAACCAGTTTTTTGCATATACAACATTAGCAGAAAAACCAAAAAAAGTGAAGTGTTCAAGTGCTTTCAAGTGCAGAGAGGCAACAACATAATGCATCCGTTTTAAAGCTATCTATACAACCAAATCAAGCAGAAACTTCTCCCCTTATTTGTTCTCACAAATAGAGAATGAGAAGGGTTATACAAAACAAAAATTAGAATGATAATACAGTAATCCAACAGTATAAACAATCTTGACATTTCAAGAATAGAAAATGATATAGAGCTTTCAAGGAAACAACTGGATATATTCTTTTATATTAGATTCTGAGGCACACTCAATGTATACTTGTCCAAAAGCAAGATTTGAAAAAGAGAATTAGGTTTAATCATGCATAAGAAAACATGGTAGCATTATACAAAGGTACCAGAGGAAAAACAATCAGTTGTTTTACTGTGATAGCAAAGAGAACATTTTTCATAACAAAAACTTACCTTTTAAATTGATGAAAAATGCAGTATGCAATTTGTTCATACCTTTGCACAGAGAACCCCAATAGATTCACCCAAAAAGAAGACTTTGAGATGTTCATATGGTCACAAGGCACACTTAAATAAATTGAGAAATGAAAGCACACATACTCTCTTTATTCTTGAAGTTTCTCTTTTGACCAACCACTATGCATGTGCCAAGGATATCTCTTGACATTCAAAGAACCCTGCAAGACATATACAATTGAAAAGTGTAGGTACAAATATTGACTTTTCTCTTGATGTTCTTCCCTTTGGCAGTCATTCTTCAAGCCCAAAAGTGATTCTTGGCTGCCAAGGATACCTACAAGAAAAGATTAAAAAGCAAGATTTGGTTCCCTTACAAATTTGGGTCCAATGATGTTAGTAGGAACCTTATGAACCTTAGAAACCTTAGGAACCCATTTCAAAATACCTTTGGGAATAGAAAACCTCCTTACTCATGCAGTAATGACAAATTTTAACCGGTTGTTTCGACAAAACAACAGGTTATTTTTCAAAGAAACTTGAAAAGGGTTTTGAAACATATATGTTCTTGCTGTTTGGATTAAACCCCAACCTAGCCTTGCCAAAAAAATATTTTTGAGAAGTAAGAACATATTCAAGATTGGATTGGCCTTTGGAAAACTTGTCCACAATTTTTAAAAGGTAGTGGACTTTCTTTTCAAGTGATTCACAATTTTCACAAAAGCTAGAATCACATTTGTAAGAAGAGTTTTTGTAAATCATTTCCAAAGTTTCAAAATCAGTTTTTGAATGGTTCAACTCTTCTTCCAAAGTCTTGACTTGATTTTCCAACTAGTTGTTTAAACCTTTCAACTGGTTGTTCAAAAGGGCCAACCTATTAGCTTCTTCATGAGTCTCTTTGAAGGCCTCAAGAAGTTGGCTATAATTTTCAACATTAATGGAGGAACTTGAACTTACACTGCTTGATTCAGATTCTTCCTTTGCCATGAAACAAAGATTGGCTTCATCATCATCCTTTAATGAAGAACTTGAAGATGAATCATCATTGTATGCTCTTCTTGATTTGCCTTTCTTCTTATACTTCTTGTAATCCTCTTTCTCTTTGCTCACATTACTTGGACATTCAAACTTGATGTGTCTATGTTTACCACATCCAAAACAAGTGTAGTTTGTAGAATTAAATTCATTAACATTATTAGTATTGTACCTGTTTGATGGCTGGTTTTTGTCCTTGTTGTTCTTCACATAAATTGTGCCTTCATGGAAATCCTCAAGGATGTCCCACATCTCTTTTGCAAAAGCACATTTTGAGACCCTGAAAAACTCATTGGAATTTAAGGCAGAAGAAATGATATTTTTAGCAATGCAATCATATTGAGCCTTATTAGTTTCACTCTCAGTCCATTGGGACCAAGGTTTTTTTAATGAAAACATAATCTTTTTTCAATTTTAGGAACAAAAGGGCCATTTACAATAGCATCCTAGATTCCTCTATCAATTGATTCAACAAAGATTTTCATTCTAACCTTCCATAATTGATAATCCAATCCACAAAATAGAGGTGGCCTTTTTGTTGAAGCACCCTCCCCAAAGGGTAATTTTTCAGCCATTTTAAAAAAAGGTTTAGGATTGAAACTTGAATGACTTTCAAGAACCTTGCTCTTAATGCCAATTGTTAGTATTATAGGGCTAAAACAAAAGGAGGGGTGAATGATTTTCGCAAGTATTGAAGGTAGAGTAAAAAGCTATGAAGAATTAATCAATGGAAAATCTGTCCAACCAAATATAAAACTGTTTTTAAGTTTGATGCAGAAAATCAACCTGTTGCTTTTACGAAACAATCAGTTGTTTTTATCAGCAGTTTATAAAAACAATGTTAAAACAGTTTAAAGAGTGTAAGGATAAAGAGATTCATATAGAATGTTTATACTGGTTCACTCAACACCTGAGCTACATCCAGAGTCCCAGTCAGTATCATCAGTAGCATAGTCTTAGTCATATAGAGGAGGGTGTCTTTACCATCAGTAGCAGAGTCCCACTCTTATTGTATCTTCCTTAACATGGACCTAGTTATTGGACCTGAGCTTGGCCTTCTTCCATCCGATACCATATAATAAAATAAGAACAAAGATGAACAAAAGAGAAAAGGAAGACAAGTGATATGTGAGAAGGAATATTTCTTCTATTTTTCTATTGAAATGAAGGCATAAGGTATGAGTATATACAAACAATACATCCATTGGTATAACTAAAGAGAGAGAATATAAAACAAAGAACCAATAAAGGCTAGAAACTCGTACAAAGAGAAACAACTAATTGTAAAAAAATACAAAATAAAGGTTAGACACATGTACATAAAGAAACAACTAAGAATCAGAAAAAACAAATATAAAAAAATTGATATTAGATTCCTTGTAGAAGCCTTGTATCCATATCCTTTCATACAAAATAAATGAAATATTTACAATTTGATGTGATATTTAGTTAAAGATGATACATATGATCTAAATTAAATATCTAAATTTCGCAATGACTTAATTGAATATACATATCTAACATGTAAAATTAAATTGAATATAATTTAACAACAATAATAGTAATAATAATATTAATATCAATAATATTAGAAATAATAATAGTAATAATAATATTAATATCAATAATATTAAAAATAATAATAGTAATAATAATATTAATATCAATAATATTAGAAATAATAATAATAATATACAAAAACTTACATACGTATTTCGTATGTAATGACTAGGTGCATTACCTATGAAATAATTTATATGTAATGACTAGATGTATTATCTACAGGTGCATTAGCTATAGAATAATCGCATATAATGATTAGGTGCATTATCTAGGGAATAATCCATATGTAATGATTGGTGCATTACCTACGGAATAATTCGTATGTTTTACTGATAGAATAATCCATATGTAATGACTAGGTGCATTACCTACAGAATAATTAATAATTAGATGCATTACCTATGGAATAATTTGTATGTATTGACGATTTGCATTATTTATGAAATAATTTGTATGTGATAACTATGTGCATTACCTAAGAATATTTTGATGTAATAATTAGGTGCATTACCTATGAAAATAAGTCGTATGTAATGAATAGGTGCATTACCTATGATGACTCCATCCTAAAAAACATAGAAGACACAAAGAAGAATACATGTGATGCTTCCTCTGAGAACCGTCACCTATACCCTTCTATGTGTTTTCTATATTTTTTATTTCACGTATGATATAGGCGACAATTATGTTTATAACCGTCACCTATGGTGGTATAATAAACTATAGTTGTTTGGTTGTTGTCTATAATTCAAAACTATAGTTAACTAATTAATAACAATTTAAAAACTATTTATTATAATAGAAACTACTTTAGATACCAGTAAATTTTTTAGATTCTAAACTAGTATCTAATTTAATCAATATACTAACTAATTATTTTTGTATCTATAAAATTGGTATTTATTTAATTATTTTTTATAGTGAGAATTTGTGAATAATATTAGTATATAATGTGTAATTTAGTGATAGATAAAGATATGTAAATAATGTAGGTATGTAATGTTAAATTTAAAGACGGATATATATTCATAATTTATGTACCACAGACACTAACATGAACACTGATACGACACAGACAATAATCTCTAAAATGTAGGACACGTGGACATGGATCTATATATTATATAATTATGAATTATATAAATTGACAATAAAGATTTATGTGTACAAGTATGTTCCAGATTATTTTTTGGAACAGAAAGATGTTTTTCATGACTGGTTCAAAAAGATTTGTTTCTTATTTTTATAATCATAATAAAAATTAATACAATAAGTTTGAGTTTTTAAAAAATATATTTTTTTTTAAAATTGTGTTAGAATCGTACTAGAATTGTCAGAAATCTAACAAATAATTTTTAAATTAGACACTTCATAGATACATGCCCTACAAGTGTCATATGAATGTCTGTGTCCGATATGAGTATCTGACACCGATACGTCATTTAAGAGGAGTATTCGAACTTCATAGTTCATAAATATTGAATTTATCAAGCAATATAGCAATCCGTAACTAAATCAATCTGTGTATATGTATAACAATCCGTAAGTAAATATGATACTTTTCTGTACTGGGACACTTAAATAAATATTAAAAACCGTTTTTCATCATCAGTAAAATCAGAGATTAAGTTATACTTAAAAGAGCACTAATTTGAATTTTTATTCTATTTTCTATTTTAAATAAATTTTCTAATTATTTTAATTTTATCATAATTTATATTTAGTTGACTATTTTAAAAATTGTAAAAATTTATAAAAATTAAAGTTCGCAAAAAGTATATGCTACTTTTATTTCTTAATATAAAATACTGGTAATATAAATATATCTTACACTACCCTGTAATAAAAAATATTATATTTAATAAAAGATATTATATGAATTATTCATTAATTTAATTAGAAATTAATTTATAATTTAAAGTAATTAGTAATAAATATATTGGTAGTTAATTTAAAAATTATTTTATAATTTTATATTAATAAATAAAAATTACTTTAGATACTAATATAATTAATAATAATTTTTTCTCTAAATTGTTATTTAATAATTTATTTTAGTATGTTAATTGATAATATGATAATTATATATAAATTTCCTTACAATTTAAAAAAGTTAATATAAAATATCTATATCAAAAGTTTAAAATAATGCTAAAAGTAATATAAGAAATTAAAAAAATAAGAAATATATATATATATATATATATGTGTGTGTGTGTTTTTTTTTTTTTGTTTTTTTTTTATTACATATTTTTTTAAATATTTAAAAGTATACATAATTTAGTAATCTACATTTGTAAAATCTATTTATTATATATTTTTATATTTTTTAACGATCAACAAATTAGAAACTATAATAAATTAGAACTAATAAGAAGATAGGGTTAAAATAAAAAATTTATAAAAATTAAAATTAATTTTCTCTAAATATAATTATATTCTATTGTATGAAAACTCACATTGAAAAATAAATTTTAATAATTCTTAACGTGTGTTACATAGAATAAACGTTTGTCTTAATATTAAAATATTTCAAAAAATTAAATGAATTTCAGTATTATTTAGTATTTAAATCTTAAATAGCATTTATTATTAAGAATTAAGTATTATATAACGTATCTAATGCATTTAACTATTTATCTTGATTCTAAGTGTAACGGGTGTGCTATATAATTTTATTTTATGTTGTGTTAGGTGATTTCATAATTAAATATTCTATTATTTTATAATATTTTTTAGTTTTTAAATTTATGTTAGATAACATGCTAGATACCTTTTATCACATGACAAATAATATAAAAATAAACAAATAAAAATAAGAAAAAGATAAATACTGGGATTAGACCAAACACATGAAAAAAAAAACAAAGAAACTTCCCATCCAAGAATAATATATGGAACTACATTGGGATTATAAAAAAAAAAAAAGAAATAAAGATAATGAATGATTGAATGCCAATAGTTCAATCGTATTGACTGTGTTTGTATATAACATCCATAATAAAACTTGTTGACAATCACACACTATTATTTTTTTTTAGGTTAGGTTGACTTGTTTTGGATGTTTTCTTATTGACTTTTACTACAATTTTAAGACGACGTCCCAGTCTTCTCGAGGTTTGCACTAGTTCCCCTTCTTTACTTAATAGTTCATCTTTATCAATTTTTTCAGCTTAGAACTTAGCGATCAAATTGGTTTCTTTAAAGAAAAGATTAGTTGGGATATGTTTAACTATATCCGTTACCAAAATGGTTGACCATGAATAGAGAATATATTTTTATCTTTCACTATTTTTTTAAATGGAGAGTACAATATCGCAATAGACTTCTCAAATTCACTAGTTATTTGATAACAATTATACTATAAATTACATTTAAAATCATACTACAAATGACATTCAAAATAAGAATTAAAAGTAATAATTATTGGTCATTCAAATTTTCACAGGAAACACTGGTGATGACTTTGAGTTTAATGCTTAACAAATTCCTCCCGACTTTGAGTTTAATGCTTAACAACTCCTGGCTTTGAGTTTAATGCTTAACAAATTTCTCCCTTAAACTCAAACCTTTTTTTTATTCTTCATTCAAATTATTTTTCTAATAGTCATCACCCACACTTCTAGTTTCATGTTTTGCCTGACCCTAGTTGCCTCCAACATTTTCCCAACAACCACCATAATGTTTTGGATTAGAAACAACTTTAGTCTTCTTAACTGCAACAACCCGTGCAAAGTTTTGATTTGAAATACTTTTAGTTTCCTAAACGAAATCTTCCCCACTTTTACCCTTGAAACTGAAAGGATTTAATGAAGAATCTGACTTCAATGAGATTGGAGCTTAATGATTAAACGATACATCCTTTTCAAATGATGCCTCGACAACATTATATTTATTGTATTTTCCCAAATCATAGCCACTATTTTCAGGTACAACACATGAACCAAATTTATTATTGTCACGACTGAACCCTGCAAAGTCTGAGGTATTTCCTACCCTCAAACCACCTCGATCTTACCTTCTTCCTCTTTATCATGTGACAAAGATATTGAAGCATTCCAACATACCAGACTTTTTAGAACACAAACTCTATAAAATTTTTCAAAATTTTCATATTGAAGATACTTTGCAATCATGACCATACGATTAGCTCAAAAATTTAATGTAACAACAATATCACCATTGACTATTGGACCAACAGGTTTCCCACTTTCATTAACAATAACAAAAAAATGGTAGATACTTATCATTGACCTTTGGTTCTATCCTCAACTTTTTGATAACTTCAAAGTCATTTGTAAACTTCTAAGGGGTTTCTAATTTGGATTGTAGTTCATTCTATTTTTTTGTGTGTTCCAAAAAGAAGATGAAGTTTTTCTACTTGACTTACTATGCTTTCTCTGTCTTTCTCCATATTAATATATTTTTTTCCAATTTTTAAAACATTCTTTCTAGTTTACCTAGTTTTGCTTCAAAACACTCTCCAAGTGAGATATCAAGACACTCTTTTTATTTAGAAGATTGTATTTTTCATTATTCAGTAAATTGCAAAAATTTTCCAAGTTACTTGATTTTGTCCTTAAACCTTCAAGCTCAAATTCTGCATCACAAAGGGACTTCTCCAACAAGGTATTCTTTAAGTTGAGTTTGAACATCCAATTCTTCATCATCCCCACGTGTACGAGCACTCGTCCATTTTTGTCCTTTAACTGTAAAATCCGGTCTTTCATGAAAACTAAACAACTTTTCTCCAATAATTGTCCCATACTAAGAATATTACTTTTCAAGTCAGGTACATAATAAACATCCTCCATAGTACCTTCTTTTTTGTCCTTTTGGGAAAAACATATTTTCCCCGACCTTTGGCTGAAACCTTAGTTGAGTCTCCAAAGGACACATGTCCATCTTTGATCTCATGTATATCAATAAAGAGGTGTTTGTGCCTGCACATATGATTACTAGCACCATTGTCTAGATACCATACCATGTCACTATTCAAAGTGATGCCTTCATTGGCCATCGTAAGAATTCCCTCATCTTTTATCTCATCTCCCTCGACTAAATTACTTTCTTCTCGGTATAACAATCCTTTGCGTAGTGTCCATATTTTCCGCAATGGTAACATTCTACATTTGAACGACCACCTCTACCACGATCACAACCTCATCCACGCCAATTTTGCGGGTTCATTTGTCCTCTTTCTTCATTGTTGTTTCCACGACCACGACCTTCGTTGCGGAAAAAACTGCAACCTCCATTTCTACGTCTTCTTTGATGATCATATTTGTTTGTAAGGCTTCCTCCCAGACTTATTGGTTCTTTTTCTTTTTTTGTTGTTCATATGCTTCAAGAGAACTTATGAGATCATTGAAAATCATTTCTTCCAAATGTATAGACTCCTAAATTGCACATACATTTCTCCACAACCCTTGCATCCGTGAGAGTTCTCCACTGTGTTTAAGTTGATTATCTACCGTTTGCACAAGAGTAATGTAACTAGATACATCTCCTGAAATATTCATGGCCTCCAACTCACCTTATAGAGTTTGAAGACGCATTTGTTTAACTCAGACAAAATCCTTGAACACCTTTTCCAAAATGTGTCAGGCTTCCTTTGAAGTTGATGCACCAACAATCTTCTACAAAACTGACACATAAACAACTCGATACAACATGTACAAGTTGCCTTATCTTTCGATCGTGTCTCTTTCAACATTTTGTTTTGGGTCATCGAGTATCCTATGGTATTTTCTAGTTCTTTAAAACCTTCTTGAACCATCTCCCAAGAATCTTGAGATCCAATAAGGGCTTTCATTTGGATGCTCAAATTATCATAGTTTGTTGTCTATGTTAATCCGGAATGTAACACCTTAAAAATGACATCTATCTATTACAAAACAAGTTCTACATGCTTCTATACAAGTGATGAGTTTTCTACGGCAAGTGCATCATATGGTTAGAAGTAATAATTTGTCCCTAAGGGCGGATATCGGACCCATAAAGAACAATTGAATAATCAAGTAAAAGATTCACTAAATAGAAAACACAATAATAAAGTTTGTTGGGATTTGTTATGATGACAATGATTAATAAGAAAAAAATTCAAATAGTTTGTTGTTTCAATTGAAAAAATAAGGATTGGGGTTCATCTTTCTCACTCTTTTGTATTTTGATTAGCATGACAATATTGTGTCCTTTGATTGATATTGATGCTCGTATAAAAATCTTTTATATCGATTCCTCGCATATTTATTAAAACTTCTTATCAATAAGATCAGACGTTGATAGAAATTAAGATTTCAAATCTATTCCTAGTATTCAAATATGTTAAGCATTATCATTTGGGTCAGAAACTTAGAAGTACTTTCTAATCAAATCTAAATTTCGAGATCAAGGTGAACAAGCATTACTAACAAAATGATAATACCAATCCTCAATCAAGAACAATATATTATCTTTAGATATCACCTCAATACATAAGAGTTTGAACAGATTACTCCCAATCCCAAAGGGTAGAATTAGGCACACATGTTGGCTCTAACAGACAGGGAGAGCAAGAAAAGAAAATTCTGGATGTTTCCCCTTGACGGTTGCCTCCTTTAGGGTTTTTAACACCTTCTATTCTCCTAATTGGATTACAATTCACTCAATGGTGTTTTCCTCTCAATTTTGTGTGACTAGGTTGTGCCTCTAGCCTTCTTTTAACCTAATTGGCTTGGACTAAGTGACTTCTCACTTGGGCATTATTAGGCTCGCCTGGGCAAGAAGCACGAAAAAAGGCTCAATGTCACTGGAGCAATCTCGCTTGGTCGAGATTGAGCTCGCATGAGCGAGATTGAGCTCGCTTGAGCAAGATCCTTTGGTGACGTCTGGCTTAGGCGAGTTTGGTAGAGCTTTGGTGGGTGCTAGTGCATTCCAACTTTCCCTTTTTAGCGTTGTATATTCTCCTTTTGCCCAATCATATCCATTCTTCCCTGGAATCCTAAAATTAACACAAATTTGGGAATAAATTGTTCTTATTCAAATTAAAATCACAAAATATGTAAAAAGGTATGAATTCATAAATTAGCAATTATTTTATGGTTATTTTATCAATTAATACCCACAAGTGCTTGTATTTTAATATGTAATATTACTGAAATCTGACCCTTATCAACAAGCTTAGAGTTTTTCAAAATATTGCTATTAGAATATTATGACTTATAGAAATACAATTATTTACAATATAAGGTTAAAAACAACATTTAAATCCCTCCAGATCTTTCGACACCTGTATGATCATATGCTTGTATACATAGTACATTCATAGCAGTTCTCAACACAACAAAACAACCCAGGGTAAGCTAATGAAAAGAAATTCAATAACATACTTAATCCATGCAAAAAGAACCTATTAGACAAATCATTTATAAACATTTCTTTAAATGCTGTCATATAAAATTTCAATATCAATTCCATCAATCATATAGACCACACATGGTCCTATTTTCAATCACAATCATTGTATTTCATTTCAATCCATATTACTTTGATTTCGTTTCAATCACACTAACTACACATCAATCCATCGTCTTATGGAAGCCTCATTAAGTATGCCCCTACCAGAGACTAACATCTAATTCATACATCAAGGATCAATGTAAGTTCAAACTGTCTACAGTGGACCCGATGTGTATGAACTCCCTCATCAGCTTCTCACGACCTGATATCTTAGTCTATATAACTTAGATCATCATTAAAGCTAGAGAATCTCTGTTAAACATAGGCGTTTCATACTTAATGTACCATCAAACAATAACTCATACATTATCCAAAATATATGACATCAATTTCATACAATATTTATCATTCATATATAATACATATCATTTAAACACATAACATTCAAGAACTTTTCCAACATAAAAAACAATATTTAACTTTCAAACTATCAAAATATAATATTTATACATGTTCACACAACATAAAATCAAACAATTTTATCAAATAACATCCCTACAAGAGAAATTGAAACTTGGGATCACATCCCCTCCACATTCAGTTCTTCTAGCTTAGGGTACTATTGAAAGTTAAAGTTAGCTTCCCTTACCTGTAATTTCTTATTTTGAGGAAATTCCTGTTCAAGCAGGGGGACCACTATAAAATCTAGGGACCTAAAAAGAAAGTTATTCGAACATCACCAAAATTCAGCATATGATAAAATAATTTGAGATGAACATTTTTCTCAATTGTCCCGATCAAGATTGATGGATAAAACCTAAGGAAAAAAAAAGAATAAAAGATCTTTATAGTAGAAATGAACTAACTCTATTTGAAAATCTAATAAGGTAGAAATGTTCCTTGACTCCTCAACTATAACATGATGGGATCAGATTTTGGAATAGATGAGGTATGGGAGATAAATTGAAGAGAGAAGGGAGAGGGAGAGAAATGGGAAAACATAAAGAGATAAGCATTGTGTGAGGGGGGGGGGGCGGTGTTGTTGAAAATGAAGCTTTGATGTCTCCAAATTTATGAAGATTGCTTGAAGACTGTATTGGTGTGTATGGGTATGGGTTCTGGGTAGTTTAGAATTTGTTAAATCCACTCTTAGTCAATTCAAATCTGAATCAATCATGTTCCTTAAAAGAAAAAGTGTTTTTCAAAGTAAGTGAAAAAGAACCTGTTGATTTATCGTTTTAATCGGTTGTTTTTCTCTTAGTGTGTTTGAAAGGTTTTTAAAATTGGTTTGACCTTGATTGGCTTAACTGTCAAACAAATTCAATCAGTTGATTCGACAATTCAACCGGTTGATATTTGAAAATCTTTAACAACTTTTCTTAAAACTGTTAAAACTGTGTTTTGTGATTTCAATCTATTTTAGCTCATGATTAACTGCCATAAACGACTATTTTCGAAAGCTATAAAACTAGGATTACCTCCCTATTTCAAAAACACAGAAAGACAGATTCATAAACACTTTTGTGAAAGATTGGATTCAAGATTGCAGTATTGCTTTGGATTTGCATTGGTTTAAAAGTGGAGTAGGTTCTGCTGTAATTCCTTGAATCAGGTGTAATCTTTCCTGTTTTCTTTTGTAATTGTTTCCAAGTTTGTAAATCTGTAAATTGTTGGTATTTTCAGGTCAGAGGGTGTTCTGACTTTGTGTGTGTGGTTTATCAAAGAGGGTGAGTGTTCTTAAGAGGTCAAAATCACCTCTTTGTTGGTGTGTGTGTTTGTAATTTGTTGTTGGTTACATAGTTAAATCTCATAGGGTTTCTGAGAACTTGATGTAGCTATGGTAAGGAGTGAACCGATATAATTGCTTGTGTGATTTTCTCTCTCTCTCTCACTCCTTTTAAACTAATTGTTTTGTGATTTTAACATCTACTGGTATAAACAATCGGTTGATTCGTATAAACAACCGATTGATTTTCTGAAATCAATTTAAAAGAGTTTTGGTTCTTGGCTGATATGATTGTTTTGTTCGTACTTCTTCATTAATCTTCATTCCACTCCATTATTTGCAAAAATCTTCCATTAAATAATTCACCCCCTTTTGTTTAAGCTATTAAGTTAATGGAAGGAGTATTATTTATTTAATAACATTATAAATAATAACTAATTCTCTGAGAAATTTTAACAAAATATTTTTTATTAACTACGAAATTTATTTTGAAAATCGAAATGAGATTAGTCTCTCATGAGGTTAATGGTGAAACTATATAAAGAAATAAGACTAACTTAAAAGGGTTGAAATGAAGATAATTATAAAAAATATCAATTAGGAATGAGAAAATATATTGGAATGCTCCCATTTTAACTCATTCCTCCTCGGTAAACTGAGAGTCCTAACATACCATGCCAAACATAGGACTATGTTGGAGGCTGACCCACTAATTTCTTTTAATATAGTATAGCATATATTAGAAATTATATTTAATCATGAAAATATTTAATAAATTTTAACTAATTAATTAATGTTTTTAATCAGATAAATTAATATAATTGTTACTTTTTACATATTAAATTATTTGATTACAATTTTAAATATTTATATTTAAACTGTATCTTTTAAATAGCAGAATATAAAAGAATTATTATTTAAGTTTATTTTCATTTTAATAAATTAATGTTATGTTTTACACATGTAATAGGAAAAAGATAAATTATCAGGCTAGCTTGTCCTACCTCTAGCTTGGAAATTCTGACCCACTTTATCACTTACCACCACCTTTAAAGTAAATAAAAAACTAATAAGAAAATTACACTCAGACTTACAAAAAGAATTAAATAAAATTCGTTAAATTACCTTAATATTTTCGTTAAATTACCTAATTCTGACCCACTTTATCACTTACCACCACCATCTTTCTCTCTTTTTGGATGTTGGACTCTTAAACTTATATGTTTTATTATGGTATCACATCAACTTTTACATCAAAATTTCTAAGATATTTTTTACTATTATTCAACACAAAAGACCTGCAATCAAATATTCTAAGATGATTTTTAAATATTTTATCCTTTATAATTGATAAAAGTTTTTCTTAAGAATATGTCTAATTTACATCTTATTCAACGCATAATAGGCAATATCAATTTGGTAGATCTGATTCAATTAACATAATCCTAACAAGTTTATTAAGTGATATATTTTTTCTTTCCAAGACACATTTTGTTATGGAGTCTTGTGGGAATAAAATTATATCCAATGTTTTTCACAAAAGGAATCAAATTCATCACTTTGAAACTACTACTATTCTCATACAACTAATGTTTAAGCCTCTCATTTTGTATCAACTTCACAGGTATTTTAAAATATTTAAATACATAAATTTTTAGAGTTGCAAGCTCCATTTTGTACCACAAAAGAGGTAGCTAAATTGGCTGATGTGTAGAGAAGGGAGTAAATTATAGAGTACAAGAGAGGAAATCTTGTGAACTTTTAACATTATAGAGGAACACAACCTATTATAGATGTATAGTAGAGGAATTGTTATTAAGCATTACAATAGAGGCAGAACTATGCAGGTTAGGACTGTTGCTGATGCAACCAATCAACCATTGGTACACAACCTGATTTACATGTTTAGATCCATTCAGAACGATAAAAAAAAATTAGAACATACACTAAAAAAAACTTATTAAATAAAAATTAATTTTAAAAAATAAAATTAATTATTTTTTAAATAAATTAGAGAATATTTTATAAATTAAAAAAATTATTAGTATCTAAATTAATTTCTATTATTAATAAAAAATTATAAAATAATTTTTTAAATTGTTACATAATCCTTAGCTACCAAAATTTTAACTATTTACTACTTTATATTCTAAATTAGTTTCTATTAATCTTTTAAAAATCAGTTTAGAATATAAAATATTAGTAACTAAAAACTAGATAATTAATTTAAATATTAATTTATAAATTATTTTATAATTTTTTATTAATAATAAAATAAATTACTTTAAATGTCAATAATTTTTAATTTTTAAATTAATATTTAATTTAATTAATATAGTGATTAATTATTTTTTATTTTTAAAATTAATTTTTATTTATTGATTTTTTTTAGTATATTAATAGTGATATTAATATATAGTTGATGAAAAATAGTCTATGTACATACTGATTGCTCAGAGGAAGATGCAGAAGGGTCCATGAAGCATCACTTTCAAAGACAGTGCCAAGATATAATTGAAGGTGAAATCGGTAGATGAAATGCCTTTGTAAGAGAGATACTGAACTCATGTTGGTATTTTTTATATTTTTTTTTTTGAGAATGTTTCTATTACGCTTAGTTACATTAAACCATTACTCAAATTGCTTTGTGAAATTTATATTCAAACACATAGCCATAAATGTGAGTATGGGTGGGGTGTAGGAACTAGTATAAAAGCTTTGAAGGGTTAAACTTTTTGTATTAATATTTATTGCATAACATGTAAGCAGATTCCTTTAGTAAAAAAAAAAGGTACATTAACGACAACATACAAAAATGGTTTAAAAATAATTATCGATGTAAAATGTGCGGTAATAATTTTGTAATTAAGAGGCACATATAATGATGGTTTCCTAAGGAACCGTCTTTATAACTCATTCATAGCACATATAACAACGGTACCATAAGAAACCGTCTTTGTTTGCTTCAAAATTTTCAAAATCCCGCTACAACTCACTCTTCTCTTTCATGTTTTTCACTTTCCCAAAAGTTCTTCTCCACTCAAACTTCACTATTTTCTTCTCCACACTCCTCACAGCTCGCCGCGCCACCGTCCTTGAGCCCGTCGCACCGGTGAACGTCGCCTCTCGAACCGCTGAACGACGTCGTCTCACCGCACTGCGACACCAAACTGCTCACGCACTAAAGGTGTTGTCTGCACCGGGCTGTCGTGCCTCGTCACAACGCGTGCCTTCGTTGGCGAACTGCTAGCCACAGCTCGCGCGCACGTCTTCGTCACCATCACCGCTCCACAAGTAACGACCAACTTCTCCTCTTGGTTGCATTTCTTCCTGCGCCGCCTTTCCACCTCGTCGCTACCCCGGAAGCCTCCGCGCCAACATTCCCGCCTTCCCGCTGAAACGCGTAAACTTCTCTCCCACTTTTGTTTCACTCCATTTCCAGGTTAGTGTTTTTTTATTTATTTAATAATATATTAAATTTTATTTTTTATATATTTTTATTATTTAATAATTGTTAGATATTTTTTTTATATATTGTTTAAATGTATTGAACGTTCTGATTCTGAGTCCGAATGTGTCTGACCTTTAGCAATTTTGATTTAGTTTTTAATGATTAGATATTGTTTTTGCATATTGGACGTACTGATTCTGAGTCCGAAGGTGTCTAACCTTCGACAATTTTGATTTAGTTTTTAATGATTAGATATTGTTTTTACGTATTGAACGTACTGATTCTGAGTCTAGAGGTGTCTGACCTTCGACAATGTTGATTTAGTTTTAAATGATTAGATATTGTTTTTACATATTGGACGTACTGATTCTATGTTCGAAGGTGTCCGACCTTCAACAATGTTGATTTAGTTTTTAAAGATTAGATATTGTTTTTACATATTGAACGTATTGATTTTGAGTCCGGAGATGTTCGACCTTCGACAATTTTGATTTAGTTTTATAATGAGTTAGATAGTACATTTGATTATATGGAATACGTTGATTCTGAGTCTGGGGGTGTTTGACTTTCGCCAATTTTGATTTAGATTTTCTTAGTTTACTAGTTCTATGGATCAGAGTTGGATTAATACACCAAGGATAAGTGATGCTTACGAAAAAGGGGTTGAAGAATTCTTACAGCTTGCAACATAATGCCATTAGTATTCATAATGGAGTAAGAATAAGGTGTCCTTGTGTCAATTGTTTGAATGGAAGGATATTGAGTGTTTCCGAAATTAGAGAACATCTTTTGTGTGATGGATTTTTGAAAAATTATACAACATGAACCTGGCATGGTGAATTGTTAGACTTGACAACTGTGCCCGGAGCTTTGGAGGAAGTTGATTTCTCAGTGGATGATAGATTAGAAGACATGATTCGTGATGTTGGAGCAAAATCTTTTGCTAATGCAGATTTCAAAAATATGTCTAATGATGCAGAGACTCCTTTGTATCATGGTTCAACTAACTTCACACGATTGTCAACAATGTTAAGGTTGATGAATTTGAAGGCAATGAATGGATGGACCGACAAAAGTTTTATAGAATTGCTCCAATTGCTTAAGGACATGCTTTCATAAGGAAATACCTTACCCAATCGAAATTATGAGGCAAAAAAATACTTTGTTCGATGGATATGAAGTATAAAAAAATACATTAATGTCCTAACGATTGTATTTTATACAGAAATGAGTACGAAGATTTAAGAAGATGTCCCAAGTGTGGTTTGTCACGTTATAAGGTTAAAGTTGGTCAGAATGATTGATGAATTCACAAAGGAAGGTCCTCCTGCTAAGGTTGTTTGGTATCTTCCAATAATTCCAAGGCTTAAGCGTTTGTTTGCAAATACAGATGATGCTAAAAACCTTAGGTGGCATGCAGATAATACAAAATGTGATGGACTACTTCGTCACCTAGCTGATTCTTTGCAGTGGAAGAAGATTGATAAAGAATTTCCAGAATTTGGAAAAGAATAAATGATGGAAACCAAGTAGAGGATGCTCAAGCCCATGAAGCCCAAGCCCAACAAGGGGCCCAAGCCCAACAAGGGGCCCAAGCCCAACGAATCACTAGGAGCATGGCAAGAGCTTTGGGACAAG
>Ga0123342_1004586_pt1 | contig 20895 bp, 14 predicted proteins | sample Turbeawhitnodule_FD_89960 | JGI IMG/M metagenome (GOLD analysis project Ga0123342, IMG submission 89960) | Root nodule microbial communities of legume samples collected from Mexico - Turtle bean Mexico white nodule | ecosystem: Host-associated > Plants > Roots > Nodule | place: Mexico: Nepantla...
ATAAAAATTATAAAAATTATATTAATAATAATAATTATAAAAATTATAAAAATTATATTAATAATAATAATTATAAAAATTATATTAATAATAAAATTATATTAATAATAATAATAATATAAATTATATTAATAATTATAATATAAATATATTAATAATAATAATATAAATTATATTCATATTATTCATATTAATAATATTATTAATATTAGTATTAATATTATTAATAGTATTAATATTCATACTATCCATATTATTCATACTATTCATATTATTAACAATAATAAGTATAATAAAAATCATAATAATACTAAATAATTTGTCTGATGTAGTGGTTAAAGTTTCTTTAGTCACTTAAGGAATTTGTGTTCGAAATTCTTATGTAAAATAATTCAACATAAATAGCGCATAATAATATGAGAGTGATAATCATCACCAACAACATGATAATATAAAATTAAATTAAAATGGTGAAAATAGAAGTTGTAATGTTAACAATTTCTCAAAATGTTGTTATTTACAGTTTTTGAATGCTAAAATCTTGAGTAGAGAAACATTTTTAATATTTTATCATATTATAACAAGTTCAAAATTTTTAAATTTCAATAAATGTTTTCTTTATGTTAAAAAACACAGTAGTGTAAATAACATATTTTACAATGACATATTGGATGAGTTATCTGAGAACCGGTGTAAAAAAAATGTGATGATATTGTTGTAAATATTTGACACATTTACACCGGTTGGATGGACCAATCAGTGTAATGTCATTTCAAAGTAAAATAAAGTTCTAAAATCTTTTAAAGTTGGAGCATGACATATTACACCGGTTAGTCTATCAAACCGATGTAATGTCATTTTAGAGAAAAAAAAGTTTTAGAAAATTTAAAATATGGAGCATGACATATTACATCGGTTGGATGGACCAATCAGTGTGATATGTCATTTCAGAGTAAAAATTTTTTTTAAGAAAATAATATAATTATCTTACGTCGGTTATCACTTTTAACTGTTGTAATATATTTATTTACCCTATTTTCTTGTCTTGCGCTCTCACTGCACTTCACGCTTTAACTAAATTTTCTTGCCTCTGAGTTGCTCTCTGCCTGAACTTGCTTCCACCATTGTTGCCACCGTTGTTGTTGTCGCATTGCTTGTATTGTGCATTCGTCGTCTTCATCATCACAACATCCACATCGAAGGGCTCCTTTCACTACCACTGCCACTTTGTCGTCCATTGTTTGTTCCACTGTTGTTGCCCCCACCATCGCCGCCATTACTGCCACAGGTCCATTCCTGCCAAGTTAGTTTTTTATTTTTAAATATTTTGATTTTAATTATAATTTATTATTTGGTTTACATATATATATATATATATTATAATGTATTATGTTTTAAATTTTTTTATTTGTTATATGTTGAACGCTTTGGTATTGGGTTTGAGGGTCATGGAGTAAGCATGTCCAATGATTTTATATTGTATAGAAAAGAATTTGAATCATTTCACAAGTGTCCAAGATGCAGGGTATCACAATATAAAGTGAAGGATGATGACAGTGAGAAAGATTATGTGAAAAAGGGTTCTCCTGCAAAAGTATTATGGTATCTTCCAATCATACCGCAATTTAAACGTTTGTTTGTCAATGTTAATGATGCAAAAAACCTCACGTGGCATGCAAATGGGAAAAAACTTGATGGGTTGTTACGACATGTTGTCGATTCACCGTAATGGAAGAAAATTGATTCTTTGTATTTTGAGTTTGGGAGTGATCCAAGAAATCTTAGACTTGGTCTTGCAACAGATGGTATGAATCCTTACGGTAATTTAAGTAGCAAACATAGTTTGTGATCCGTTTTAGTCATTATTTATAATTTACTGTATTGGTTGTGTATGAAGAGAAAATATATGATGTTGTCTATGATGATATCGGTACCAAGACAACCTAGAAATGACATAGATGTTTACTTAAGTCCATTGATAGAAGGCTTTAGGTTGTTATGAGATCAAGGAGTTGAAGTATTTGATGTATATGAGAAGGTCAATTTCAATTTGTGTGCAATATTAATGATTTTCCAACATATAGGAATTTGAGCGGTTACAGTGTTAAATGACATAATGCTTGTCTGATATGTGAAGAGAACAAAAGTTACCATTAAATTATTACATTGGGCATCAAAGGTTTCTGAAACGTAATCACCATTATCGTAGGTTAAAGAAAGCTTTTAAAGGATCTCGGGATGACAAAATTGCACCTCCACCCTTAACTGGCGAGGAAGTGTACAACCAAGTCTGTCATGTCAATGTGACTTTTGGAAAAACACAGAAGCAAAACATTGAGAAAAACATTTGGAAGAAGAAATCAATATTCTTTGATTTCCATATTGGTCAAAGTTAGATGTTAAGCATTGCATAGATGTAATGCATGTGGAAAATAATGTTTGTGATAGTATAATTGACACGTTGTTGAATATTAAAAGAAAGACGAATGATGGCATAAATGCTCGTAAAGATCTAATTGAGATGGGTGTTCGTTTGGAGTTGCAACCACAACCTCATGGTAAATGAACATATTTGCCTCCAACATGTCATACTTTATCAAAATTTGAAAAATAAGTTTTTGCATGTCATACTTTATCAAAATGATGACTTGGGTTTTACTTTGGTTGATTTTACAAAGATAGTGTGGAAGGAATATCCTTTCATCATGGCTTACCAAGAAAAACAAGTTCTTTATGTGAGAGATCCTTCTAATGAAAGGTGGTTAGTTGTCGTACAAGGGAGAATTGAACATGATGTTCATCCATAGAATGACTCAAGGGTCCAATTTGTAGACAAGTCTTCATTTTGTAGACAAATATCCTTTTTGAATGATGAAAATGATGCACATGAACTACATGTTACATGCCATGATCACAATGAAGGAATATGAGAGAACATTTTAACACCTGCACAGTAGAAATCAAGTTATGTTTTTATTATCTTTTTTATTTAAAAATTGGTTTTATTTAATTTAAATATATTTCTTAAACATATTTTTATTTTTTGTAGGTCGATCACATGGATGACTCATCAAAGAAGACTAGGGAGCCTATACAACTGAGAAATCTTGTCATTAGGCGTGTGGATAATAATAGAGTTCCCGTTCAAATAGACCCATAGACTGGCAGGGCATCAGGCCCTAATCATGCACAATTTATAAGTTATTTAGGTGTCCTAGCTCGATCTAAGTTGTCTATCTTGGTACCTGATTGGGACCATGTAACTGAAGTAGAGAAGAATCTTATTTGGAAGGATATTTGTGTAAGTTATTTATTTAAAGGTCATTAAATAATTTGTGTATAGAAAATGTCATTTACATTTTAATGATTTATTTATTATAATTTTTAGATAAACTTTGAGTTTGAGACTTCGAATTTGTCTTCAATAGCAACAAAATGGATGCAATTCAAGACAAATTTGATATGCTATTACATCTTTGGCAAATACAAGGACAATTATCCTTGTGGGAAATATTTATAGATGAAAAACATGGTCTCAATTTGTTCTGAATTGAATGGATCCCTCATGGCGAGTTCGTGAACATTTCATTATATATTTCATTAAATTTTATCATGAAATTCATAATTTATGTGTATGATGTAGTCACATGAAAAAAAGGAAGAAAACTAAAATCATTTCACAAAATAATGTTACTCCCCACAGACTGTCTTTGGGAGGTAATGATTTGTTAGAGAAAAAGATAATGGAAGAAAAGTTGAAGAGGTAGATAGAATCTGGTTTTAGTGAACTTATTTGTCCTCCATCCCCTCCTAGTCGAAATAAGAATTGGAAGTGGGACAGAACTAAAGCAGGGGGGTCAAATGACATTTGAGAAATCATTAGAGATTTCTCAACGTATTGTAAGTTCATAATTGCATGTCTTATTTTTAGTGTTACACACTTATCATTACATATTATGTAACATATTGTGTTATTCTTTACATGATTCGCTAGTGGAGCAAAGCTCACAGGGAAGTTTTGTTCCTAAAGGTCGAGATGACATCTTGATCGTGGCTATTGCAACTGAAGACCACTCTGGTGGTGTACATACAACTAGTTTTGGTGTTAGGGTGAGATAGTACTTTGGATCAACTTCTCGACCCAACTTTTCTACTGCAAATGTCAGTCAGAAGATGATGGAGCAATTAGTTGCACAATTGACAGAGAGGCTAACACCACAACTAACTCAAAACATAAAAGAAGAAGTAATTAAAGAGATAATAGCTGAATTCAAGCAACGATATAATCCAATTGAACTAGTAGATGTAATTCATGCTCGTGGTTGAGCTAGCACAAAAGGTAGTTGTGATGTTGAGGATTTAGAAGATGAAGACACTGAATCCTCCTATCAGTGCAAGTTGTTTGTTGAAGAAAATCCTCCTCGTGTAGTGGCCATTGGGAGAGTGTATTTAGGAGGTTCAACCATGCACATCATGCCCATGCAAGGTGATTTCTCTAGGGTGGTGGTTGAAAAAGTTAGAGATGCATCTGCTGCAACTCTAGTGCCCATAACATAGGTTATTACAGTGGGAGAGACACTTGGAACATTTATTGCATGGTCTACACATCTGATTAAGGTCATTTTAAAAAAATAAGGTATATTTCATTAAGGGCTATTAATGCTATTTAGATTTATAATTTATATTTGTTATTATGTTTTACAGGACTCTGGTACGAGACAAAATGCAAGTCCAACCATGTGTGAATCCAATCCAGGAGTTGGTTAGGGTTTCACATCAAATGTTTCAGGATTTTTGTGTCATTCCTTGGGATCCCACATTATTTGGTGTTGACAATGGTGGTATACCATTGTACATAACCATACATGATGTCTTTGAAATCGTCCAGGGTAATCAATTGTTGAACATCACAGTCATTTCAACTATGGATGATGTAAATACCCTTAATAATTACATGTTATTTAATCAAATGATGTTTCATGAATCATGTCACTGATATTTATATTAACAATGTAGGTATATGTTCGTGCCAGTTGACTCGAGGGTCTTCATATGTCTCACGATACTCCCACGCCCAATTCTCTCTATGCCTTCGTTCGTGCCTTTCTTTCGATCAAACACCTAAAATCACAAAGACAAAGGGCGCCCTAGAGGCCGTTTGCACTCTGACGCTCAAGTCAGTGTAGGACTGGGAAACACCAAAGTAAGCTGTAAAAAGCTCTTGTGTAATTTGTGTGTGTGAAGCGGCGCAAATGAATAACGTACCTTGTTAGGTTTATTACTACCCTTTATATAGTCTAGGGTTTCCATTGTTTCCACTACCCAAAATAGGCTTTCTGAGGGTGGGCCCTAGCACTGCTATTACCCACTCTTAGGGCAACCTAGCGTGTAGGGCTTCCTAACTGGAGTGCAACCTCTGACGGGATGATCACCTGGGTGCCACCTCGTGCACCTGATCTCTGGGATCACCCGTCCTGGGAGCGTCTTAGCCGTTCACGTGTCATGCATGCAGCTCACCCCTGGAACGTGACCTTCTCAGGTCATATCTTTTCTAGTGGCTCTTTACTTGTGTTACGCCTGAACACGTCATCCACACCACACGCATGGACTCTCGTGACCTAGGTTTCTCCCTAATTGATAACTGGTGTGTGGTCTGGGATCCACCTCTCGTGGCCCAGCTCTGTTGTTTGAGTCACCGATGTCCGACCTCTCTACACTACCGGGGACACATCAACACATCCTGGTGATCGATGTCTGACCACTCTTCAGTACCTTGGCGCAGGTGCCTCACGAGACACTGACCCATGCCGCTCGTGAGACCCACCTTACGCGGCCCCATCATTACTAGTGGTCAAATGACGCCCGAGGACTGGTCGGTACCCTTAATAATTACAAGTTATTCAACTATGGATAATGTAAATACCCTTAATAATTGCATGTTATTTAATCGAATGATGTTTCATAAATCATGTCACTGATATTTATATTAACAATGTAGGTATATAAATAAGATAATTATCAACATGGGAAATGTTGATATTTATGGTTTTCTTGAGTTGTAATCGATACAAATGTCTAGGAATAAAAATATTGATTGTCAAACTCACATTAAAATATGGATTCAGACATCTAGAAATATGATTTATATGGTTCCTTTTATGAATGGGTAAGTAAAACTTGTTACATTTAGAGTTTACATAATTATAAAAATGAATAATGAAATGTTTTATACTAGGTCTCACTGCATTTGATGCTTATTTGTCTCATGGACAACTATTGTGTGTTTTTGTTCATTGTATAGGAAGTCAAGTCCATATATGAAGATCGTAGTACAAAGGTATTTTTTATTAATTTTATTGTAAATTATATAATTTATTGTCAATTACTACTTATTTTTTTTTTTATTTTTAATGCAATTAATATATGCAGTGTCTTAGGTGGTAAATCCACTTCATCATCACAAACTATACATTAGATTTATCCTAGTACATTTACCTCTTCATTGGAACTATTAAGTTTTATTTTTTTAGTTGTTCATTTAAATTAATTGTTACTTATATTTCACAATAGTGCAATAAGCAACAAGGAAGCTTTGAATGTGGTTATTATGTAATGCATTGGATGTAGACCATAGCCTGTGTGAATATTATAGACTCTTGGGAATAGGTATTATAAGATTTTAAATACTCTAACTTCTTATTATAAATTCATATTTGTTATTATGAACACTAATATACTATTACATTTCTCAGTTTTTTTGCAGAAATTGAGCCACTGAACATATAAACTCTTGAACAAATCCGTCAAGAATGGTCCAAATATTTTATACAAATTAGGAATCAAAACATGTCATGATTTGTAACTTTCTACATATATGTATATTTTCATTAGTTTTAATTATACTATTTTGATTAGTTTCAATTGCATGTTTTTATATTTCTGAATATAGAAATTGATCTGGCTGGTATCGTGGTTTGATTTAACAATTAGAAGTTGGGAAAAATCACATTTTAATATTTGTTTTAAAAAAATGTGACATATTACATCGATTATGTGAATAACCCATGTAAAAATTGTAATATATTACACCGGTTTTGGGTCATAACCAGTGTAATATGTCCCTTCTAGATGCTATTTTTTTGAATTATATTTTAGTCAAATTTTGGTATTTTTACATCAGTTTTTACAATCTATGCAATATGTGATTGATATTTTACATCGATAATAAAATCGGTATAATATATCTCATAAAATCGGTGTAATATGTGTTATTTGTGCTAATAATATTGTCATTATGTTGGCCTTTAAGTTTTTAAAAGAAATCACTCTAACTCTTAAAAAAAGTAGAAAGGTGTAAGTCTAATTTGAAAAAAAAAAATCTATAGTAACATTGTAATTTACTCTAATTTTTTTACCGTAATAAAATTTTTTTTTTATTATTTTAAATAAAGTTTAATCTAGGTAATTTTTTTATTTTTCAGTTTTTGTTTTTACAAAATAATAGTATAAATAAGTCTCTTAACTTTTATACTTTATTTATTTAAAATAAAATAATTATAACTTAATAAATAAATTATTGATAAAAATCTAAAGATGTGTTATGTTTTTAGGATCCATTTAAAAATCCAAAGGTATATATTAAAATGGAGAAATGTAGCTTATAAACGTTTTTTAACTTAAAAGGAGTGAGAATAAGTGAAATGTACAAGTGGAGTTCCCTTAAAATTCCAAAATAAATATTTCCATAAGATATATAGACTAATCACGTTAATCTATGATATTAATTACGTTAATCTACCATATTTTGTGACTCTATTACAATTAAAAGTTGTTTTACTTTATTTCAAGATCAACAGGTATACATATAGAATACTTTTGCAATCATCAAATAAGAAGCACACAAAAGGGTACATTTTTTGTCAGATTATTTCTCAAATTTTCACAAACAAATATCAGATAGCATTCCAACTTTGAACCAAAGTCCAGTTTAATAATACTGAACTCAAAGTATAGAAATCCGTAAAAAACAAAAAAAAATTGTGGAAGAAAAAGAGCAAAACTAAAAAATGATAATCAACCACTCATACAACATCATACACCCCACTTAGAAAGAAAAAACCAGAACTGAGGCCATGAATAATGCTCCAACAGAACCAGCAAAACTGACCCGGACTGAGGAAGCAGTATTGTGAGGAGGAGAAGGAGGAGAAGGGTGATCACTGACAGGAGCTGGAGCTGGAGCTGGAGTTTGGTTTGAGGGTGGAGATGGTGGAGAAGCAGCCTCTTGCTGAGGAGGTGCTGCCACTGGAGATGGAACCTGTTGCTGAGAAGGTGCTGGGGATGGAGCTAATGATTCTGTTGTAAATTGAGAGGGAGAAGGTGAAGGAGTTGATTGGTTGGTGTGTGTGTTTTTGTTGTTCCTGTCAGCCAGCACAATCACCTCCAGTTTCTCATTTTTGAGACAGTTGTTTTTGTTTCCACTGATGAAGTAGTGATGCCCTGATTGGTTGAGCTTGATCACTGTGTGACCGTCTGAGAATTTTTCACTGTATGCATCAGTATTGCAACTGCCATAGTCTTGGCTACTTACTTCAATCACTGAGTCTTTTCCAGAAGGGTAATTGAACACTGCAATTGGCATGTTTGTAAGTTCAAATATAACTCCACTCTTCTCAATAACCAACTACTTCAGATTCTTTAATTGAAATGATTGATTGTGTCATCTTTCTTGTTACAAAGTTTTAACATTTTAGTGTTGTTGGAAAGGGATATGTACAACACAATGTTTCGATCCTTCTGATTAGTGTAGCACTGTGGTTTGAAAGTTTTCTAAACTTCCACACAAGGTACAAGTACAGCTTTTTTTTATCATAGCAAATATAGGGAGAAAGAAATTTATTGAAAATCATAAATTTTGGTTGGTCTCATCTCATATTTAACTAGTCTCTTAAATTGTAGCTTTCAATAAACTTTAAGCAATGCTAAAGTATGTGTTAATAAGGTAGTGTTACTAATTTATGTAAAAAAAAAATAAATTGTGTTACTAATTAAACACCCTTTATACTAAGATATAATAAACTATTTTCTCTCATTATTATTAAATCAATAATATATGATTAGAATAAATTATATATGACAAGAGTTATTGAGAATAAATTATATATGATTAGAATAAATTGTATATTATTAAATTAATTATATATGAATTTTTTATAAATTTGATAAAATTTTACCTTTTAATAAAATAGGTAAAATTTTAAAATAATTACTAAAATGAGTAAATTGTACTAATATGAAGTCATGTCAAGATGTGACAACTTTATTTTATTTGAACTGAATTCAGTACAATTAGATTTTAAATGTTGTATTCTTATGATATGATTTATCCATTTTAATAATTTTTTAAAATTTTATTTATTTTAATAATTAAGAAAAAAAAATTCATCAAATTGGTAAAAAATCCTATATGTATATCTTATAACAAATCTAACTAATTCCACAGATCCTACTTTAAAAAATGCCATTTGATTTAGACTTTGTTAAAGAGTCCCACTTGTTTCCCCTGCCTTGGATTAAAGTTAAAAGCAATGAAGAAGACATGCATAAGGTTGGTGACTTAAGTTTGAATAAAAACTTACCAAGGGAGTCTCCTATTTGAAATCTGCTCTTTTGTGCCCATTGATTATAAGGGTTGGAACTGGAGTCACTTGGGAGACTCCAACCCTTTTGGCCTCCAACTAAAAATTCATAGGCACCACAGTTGGGCAGCATCAGCAAGACAGAGAACAAGACACAGAACAAGACCAAGGCATGAGGCACTTCATTTGACCTTAAAATGATGGTAGCCATTGAGTTGAGAAGAGGCAAGTGGGTATTGCAAAGCAAATGTTGGAGATAGAGGGATGCAATAAACTGGACCAACATCATGGTTTTTGTAGGCATCAGATGCATGTAAACTTTACAAAATGTGGCAGTGAAGCTTTTCAAACTTTTTCTTATTCTCTGCCTCTTTGGGTTACTTTGATTTAGGAGCAAAGCATAAGTTCTCTTTCCTTGTTAGGAGTTATTTCTTTGAATCTTTCATCTTCAATGTAAGAACGTGCATCGGTTTATACTTTGCTTATAGGCATCTTGCTTTTTTATGTATAAAAATTCTAGGAAAGCTCACATTACTTATCTTATTTCAATGTGAAAATATGTCACCACTCCGGGAAAATTATATTACTATGCAGATCTAACATTATTATTCTTAATTTTTAAACATCCAATTCAACTAATAACTCAAAATAACTTGTTTTGTTGATTTGGTTTGACATTTTGTTAAAGATATCACGTTGATTAAAAAAAAAATCATTTTATGAGTGGATGAAAATCTTAAAATATATGCTAGTCAAATTTATAAAATTAAGTTAGATTTAAAGTTCACTTTTTAATATTATTATAAAATTAAATTATTAAAAAAATGAATTTAACTCATTTCTTTTATCAGAATTATTTAGAATATATCTTAATAAAAATTTGTTGAATTTGAGGACACCCTTTATCAAGTTCCTAGAACCATAATTTCATAATATATAAATGACTATTTTTTTCTAATTAAGTTAAATTAAACTTAAAATTTACTTTTTAATATGTTTTAACTTCTTTGTGTGGAGAAACACCAATCTTTTCTTAATAATAATACACTTTATTAGAAAATTTTGGTGTTGCTTTTTTAGATATCAATTCAAAATGATGGTTCACTGTTATTCTCCCACAAATATTTGGAGAATCATCTTGAAAATTATAACAATGGTGATTTGTGATTGAATAATTATGTAAAATTATTTATATTGTCTGTACACAATTTTTTTTTATTAAAATGAAACTATGATAAAAAAAAAATAACTGAGAGAATGCATTATTATACTTGTATCTACCTAAATCACTATCACCTAAACACTGCACCTAAATCTCAAACCAACTCTTCTTTGAGCTTCCCATCATTAATAGTCATGACCATCTCTCAACACCCTTCACCCATCACCATACATGCCATCATAAGCAATTGAGATTAGATTAAATTTAACAGAAAATAAAATTCCAACCAATCAATTTTCATTGATTTAGATTGGTTCGATTTTTTTATTTGATTTTGATTAGATCTAGTTAATATAAAATTCCAAACCAAGCACAACCATTTTGTTTGACAAAACTTCCAACTTAATTCCTTAAAATTATAATATTACCCTATAAATATTAGAAAAAGATATATTTATTTTTATCATTCAATTTTAAACTATTATGTATGATAATTTATTTTCATTTTATAATTTTAAAAAAATCTTGATACTGAAATATTTTGTAGAAAGATTCTTCTGGTCACCACTTTAATTGTTTTAAGATTTCTTTCCCAAATTATTTTTTTCAAAAAATTAATTTACCATTAATCCATTTTCCGAAGAAAAAAAAACTTTGCCTCCACATTAAGCTTCAATTTTAGAGTGTACATTTTCAATAAGAAAATGAGATTCTCTCATGATGAAAAAAAAGAGTGATATTCTTATGAAGTTGAGTTTATATCTATGAGGGTTGAGCGTCGAATTGCTTATGAAGTTGAGAGATCCACCTGTAGAAAATTTTCTGAAGAGTCATCAAAATTATACAATATAAGTATAAAAATGAATAAAAGAATTGAGTGAGTAATCCTTATAGGATTAATATGTATTTGTAGGATCCTGAGTCCAAGCCAAAATGATTGAAAGGATATTTAAAATAAATAAAAAATATGAGTGATCACTAAATATTTGAAATTAAATCAATTATAATATACATATCTCAGTTATATATGGGGTCACCTAATCTTATTTGATTTTATATTATTATGTTGATACATCTCCATATATCTCATAGACGAATATGCACATGAGTTCCCAAACTCGAAATCCATGGATGAGGTGCAGGTGTACTGATTTGAGGGATGAAAGTTTTAATGTTCAACTTTAAGTAACTAGTTTTGAGGTTTTATTTTTACAACCAGGTTGATCTTTGCGACTCTCAAGAGGCTAATTTTGTTATGCTTTTCTAATTGGTATGACATGTCCCATAATGATGTATTTTCCAATGTGTATTAATGAGAGATTTTCTACCCCTTCGAGACATTTCATCTTTTTACAATTGACGTTTCAGTTTTTTTATGTCATCTAAGACATGACCTTTGAGTGTCATTGTTTCGTGTGAAGTGTTTGAAATATTTGAATTGCTTTATATTTAAGCATGACATCCTTTTCAATTTGCATTTTGATAAGTTTCATTATTTAATGAAATTTCATGCAAAAATTTATAATTGCATTTTGATATTGTTATTTTGCAAAAATTTATATATTGAAGTTTCATTATATTGCTTTTAATTGTTGATTAAGCTATGAGTCAACCCTAATTTGAAAATTTATAATTTAATAATATATTTTGAAGTTATGAGTTTAATAGAATTATTTATTCCAAATTTTATGTTATTTTCAAGAATTTAAGGAGAGATGAAGCAAATGAATATATTATGAATAAATATCACTTAACTCAAGTCCAATTAGGTTAAATAAGAGCGTAATACATAGAGAAAGGAAAGGAAGGAAACCTAGGAGGCAGTCTGTTAAGGAGAAAAGTCTTGAATCTTCTTATTTTGCTTTCCACCATCTTTTGGTGCATGTAATGGCTACCATGAATGACTAATTCTTTTCCTCTGGGATTGAATGTAATCATTTCAAACTCTTATGTATTAAGGTGATACTTATCTATAACATTTCGCTCTTATTTAATATTGTAATTTTCATTTTATGCTTAAAGCTTGAATTTTTATTCTTGATTTAGATCTTTGCAATTGACTGGATAGTATTTATGATGATTTGACCTAAATGAAAATACTTGATGTGTTTTAATCCTAGGAATAAATTATTACATATCAAATGCTTTATAACATTTTTTCTTAATGATAAGAACTTTTGCTAAATAGTTTATGAATCAATGTTTAGGAGATGATCTTAATAATTTCATGTGGGGAATCAATATGAATGATTGTTTTTGTTGCATCTATATCAATTAAGTAAGAATGTTGTATGTTTTTATTTACCAAAATACAAACGAGTAAGAAAGATTAACTTCAATCCCAATTGAATCAATCAACTTTTCATAATCATTTACTTTATTTTTATTCAAATTACAAGTAAACTTTATTTAAACAATGATCATATACCTTGAATCAATTTATTGCACCCATTTCAATATCTAGTGAATGTTACACATTAAGATTTTAAGAGAATTGTTCCTTGTGGGATCAGTATCCGCCTTTTAAGACAAATTATTACTTCTGATTCGGCACACTTGCCGAATTAGGTCAACACATTCATATTCAACAACTAATTTTTTTAAATATCCATCGAATTACTTTGATCAATGGTGTTTTTAAATATTCATAGGATGGGATGATCACTTATTTTTAAATGAATTGTAGGCATCAAGTTGTTGTGACTTTGTACTAATTTGTTTCGATGTGTTGGTCATTTATTTTCAAATAACTTCAAATTATTTTGATAGTCGCTTATTTTTTAAAAAAATGTATTATGATCCAATGTCATGGTTGTTTATTTTCAAGCAACTTTGAATTATGATGATGATTTCTTATTTATAAATGACTTCGTATTTTACTTTTCAAATTACTTTGGATTATGATGATGGTAGTTTATTTTCAAATAAATTTGTAGTATGATCTAATGTGATGGTTATTTATTTTCAAACAACATCGAATTATGATGCTGGCCATTTATTTCCAAAAAACTTTGTAGTATGATCTGTTGTGATGATTGCTTATTTCAAACAACTTTTGATTATGATGATGGTTGCTTATTTTTAAACGACTCATATTATTGTGATCTAATGTGATGATTGTTTATTTTCAAACGACTTTAGATTATAATGATAGTAATTTATTTTCAAACATCTTGACAAGAATTGATCTGAAAATGATATTTTATTAAAGAATGTGACTCATTAAAACCTTGCTCGGCAAAACCCACCTTAGGGACAAAAACCAAGCTAAGGAAAAAAGTACATAATTTGATTACAGCAATTTGAATTAACTATAATATATCTTCAAGTTGTACTATAACTTGTTTAGTGATCATAAAACCAATAAATTTTCTCTGCTTACCATTTTTGCAAGACAAAATCGTGATGGAGTTCCAAACTCTAAAGCAGACAATACCTCAAATGTAATAATTGATCCTAATGATGTTATCTCAATACATTTGAGGTCCGAATATTGATGTCTATGGGAATGGAAAAGTGGTTCAAAATGCAATAGTCTCACTAAACTAAACTAAATACACCTTTTTCTCTCAACCCTCTGAGGTGCCTTTTAAGGACATAACAGTGACGAAGTTCCAAACTTCAAACTAGACAATACCCATATGCGGTGATTAACCCTAATGACATTATCTCAACGAATTTGAGATCAAAACATTCACATCGTTTGTAAGAATGGAAATGTGGTTCCAAAGACGAACCCTCATTTCCCTTAGACAACAATTGAGGACTTGTTTTGATATGCTGAATAATCACAAATTACTTATGAGTCGAAATCAATGACATACTAAATACATCTTCCTTCCTTAATCTTTTGAGATATCTTTTAAAAATTAAATCATGATATAACTCCAAATTTAAAACAACATAGTATCTTAAATATAATAATTAATTTTAATGATATTTATTTAAATCTTTAACAAACTCACTTTTTTTTCTTCCTCTAATTTTTATATTTGACCTAATTCTCCCCAATTTTCTCTCTCTCTCTTGTTATATGTTTATTATTTTTAAATCATGAACTTTATTTGACAGGTAAAACTTTTTTTCCTTCCCAGAAGTTCCTAGAAACTTAGAAGTATTTTCTCGATTAGGACATAAAGAGAAGGGAAAATGATAAGATAAAGGAAGGACGAGTCTCTTTGTCTGAATGTCATTAATTTACTTGAATATGAAAGGGAAGGGAGATTTATTCATATAAGTTACATATATATTTGTCATAAAAATCATATGCATCATTTTTTTTTATATTTAAATGATAATATAAATATTATTCATGCTATTAATGTATAAAAATTAAACTTGTATTATTTAACTAAAAATTAACATCAATCATATATACATATTCATATAATGTTTTACATAATTATACTTGTAAGACAACAAATTAAATAATTACGATAGTTTATTTCAAAGTTATAAATTATATAATTGGACAAAATTATAGATTTTCACAGCTTTTAAAACTATAAATAAATATTACCAACAAAGGTTTTAATATTATAAACAAATATTGTAAACTAATATAGTTGATGTAACTATATTAATTATACAGAAAATCATTAAAAAAACTAATTTTAAAAATACAAAATAATTAGTCACTATATTGATTAAATTAAATATTATTTTAGAGACTAAAAAAAATTATTGGTATCTAAATTAGTTTTTATTATTAATAAAATTTATAAACTAGATTTTAAATTGATATCTAATTAGCAATCAAGATTGTAACTATCAACTACTTTAGATTAAAATTGTCTCAATACTTTACTACAAATTGATTTTTTCTTCTAAAAATGGCATGATACATGCATTCAAACCAACGAGAAGAATGATCTAGTTTATATAAATGCTAGCTTATATATTTTCAATTCTTATGCTTTTCACAAATCCACTGTTCAAATAGTTGCTTTTACTTACAATTGTATTGCCTAAATAGTTCCTTCTACTTACAATTATATTGATAAGAACATGAGTCTATGGTGCTATAGAATGGGACATCTTTTAGATGTAATTAAGATTAGGTTTCATTATCCTTATATTTTTGTACTGGCCAGAAATATAAGTCAGCTCGACCCACGTACTTAGAAATGGTCAACCCAGTAGTATAAGTCACGCTTAGCTCGATCTGGGCTAGGTATGGGCCCAAAACTCGTTGGTGGGTAGCCCAAATATTTTGTTCGGTATATGTGGAAAAGATAATTAAAAACAACAAGAGGAATAACTGAATTAGTTGAAGCATATTAATAAATACAGGTCAAAGTGGTTAGGAATGTTTGTACCCGAAAAATAATAGATACACGTTAACCGAATATTGTTACTTTTGAATTATGTTGAATTATATTGTGTTGAAGATTATATTTTGAATGTTGAGATTATATTCTCACTTGTGAAAGTTGTTGAAAGAATGTCTATAAAAGATGTTTAAGACCCGGGTAAAGGTATGTTTCTTTTTCTAAGTGTTACAGTGATATACTTATAGTTTAATGCTCTCACTGACTTGATCGTCGGAGTGTGATCAACAGGTAGAGCCCCCTTTGTCCCAGTGGAACAACATCTCCGAGTGCTGATTGGAAACAGATCAGAAGCGGAGCTCACCCATTCAATCCAATCAAGGTCAACTAGTGAGAACAACTTTTGCTGAAAAACCTTATGTTTGTGACACTAGTCATCGTGCTAAACAAATAAAATTACATTTTATTGAGTAATACGCACACAGACAATGTTTTTGAATTGCTTCACATGGATGTTTGGGAACCTTGTCTTGTGCCTTCTATGCATGGTCATAAATTTTTCCTAACTGTTGTAGAGGATTATTCTTAGTTTACCTGGCTTTTTCCTATGCATGCTAAATCTGAACTTAGAAATCATATTATTAATTTTGTTACATACATTGAAAATCATTTTAAAACAATTTTTCAAACCATTCAGATTGATAACAAAGCTAAGTTTGCTATGAAAATTTACCTTTTGTCCAAGGGCATCATACATCAAACTACATGTGTTGAAACACCTGAACAAAATGAAATCGTTAAAAGAAAACATCAACACCTCTTAAATGTTACTTGTGTTTTACTTTTCCAAGCCAATCTACCCTTTCTTTTAAGAAATTTTGCTACTCAACATGCCACTTTGTTAATAAATTGTATTCATACTCCTCTACTTAATAATGTTTCTCCATATGAAATTTTTTACAACAAGCTATGTGATATTTCCATTTTACGTGTTTTTGGTTGTTTATGCTATTTTAATTTAATATTATTACTGCAAATAGAGAAAAACTTGACAGTCATATTGTCCATGGTGTTTTTCTTGGCTTCCAATCACATACTAAAGGTTATCTTTTCTTAATCTTAAAAGTCATAGAGTTGAGGTATCAAGACATGTAATCTTTTATGAAAATCAATTTTTATATCAATTGAAAATTGTTGTACATAAGAGTACCAATAATTTATCTTTACCCATTCCCCAAAATTATGAGCAAAACTATGATTTTTTTGTTTTGCAACCTAAACAATGTGATGATAATGTGGAGGCTAATACCTCTTATAAGACTTTAGTCACCCCTCCTAGACGATCCACTAACAAGAAAAGACCACCAACGTACCTTGTTGATTTTCAAACTACAAATGTTGTTTGTGAGTTTCAAATATCCCATAAAACATTTTCTTTCTCATAATGTTTTATCTTCTACTTTTAAAACATCGTTTTATCTATATCTTCACATGTTGGACCAAAAAAATATGAGGAGGCTTCCAAACATTCTTGTTGGTCCCAAACTCCCCCAACCTAAAATCTTGTTTGTCCTCAAGAATAGTAAATGAATATAAATAATTCATATTTGAGTTCAAATACGAAAACAACTTTATTTACAAAACAATACATTATATTAGAAACTTATGGTGCATACTGTTCTTTGTTAATAAAAAAAAAAGTGGTGCATATTGTTGATCAAGAATGATCTTGAAGCTTTGATGTCTCTAAATCCATGGTGTTTGATGGAAGGCTGAAGTTGTTGCTTGTGTGGGTGGGTTCTGGGTAGATTTATGTGTAATCCACTCTTTGTTTGAATCTAAAACTGTTTGGAATCAAAACCTTTTTGAAAAATATTGTTTTATAAAGAAGTGAAAAAACAACCAGTTGTTTTATCGTTTCAGTCGGTTGTTTGACACTTAGTGGTTTTTGAAAAGGCTCTGAAGCCGTTTGACTTGGTTGACTTTGTTGTCAAACCAATTCAATCGGTTGTTTCAAAAATTCAACCGATTGTTTTTTTGAAAAACCCATAACAGAATTTTTGTTAAGTTTGCAAATCAGCTTTAAATGTTTTCTAACTGAATAGGCTCATGCTTTAAATGTTTTTAAGAAACATTTTGAGTATTTAAAAAGGTTGTTTGTTATACGCTCCTAAAAAAGAGATAACAATTTAGACATTTGTGAAAGTGTGAAAACATATTTGAGTTTAAGATTTGCATTCAAGCTTTTGGGTTTTCTCAAAGAAGTGAAATAACATTGTTGTAATCTTTTGATTTGATCTTCATCAGGTGTAATCCTTTCTGTATCTCTTTGTATTTCTGAATACTATTTATAAGTGCAGAATCAGAGGGTGTTCTGATTTCTGTGGTGATTGTGTGCAAAAGGAAGTGTGTGACTTGAGGTGTTCAAGGTCACTTCTTTGGTGGTGTGTTTGTAATCTGGATTTTAATTGCATAGTATATACCCAGTGGTTTTTGGGGACTGGATATAGCTCTTAGGATAAGAGTGAATCAATATAAATTGCTTGTGTGCTTTTCTCTTGCCCTAAACTCATTTAAATTTTGCTTTTAAGTTGTTTTTAACTCTGCTAATAAAAACAATCGGTTGAATCGCAAAAACAACCGGTTGATTTTCTGATAATCTACTTAAACAGTTTTGTTAGACTGCTTTATGGATTTTTGTATCTGTGATTCTGCATTGAACTTCATTATACCTTCAAATTTTGCGAAAGTATTTCATAAACAATTCACTCCCATTTTGTTTAAGGCCATATATTCTAACAATTGGCATTAAGAGCTTGGTTCTTGAAAAATATTCAAGTTTGATCCTAAAAATCTTTTTCTTATGGTTGAAAAATTAGCCTTTGGGGAGGGTGCTTCTATAAACAAACCACCTTTGTTTTGTGGTTTGAATTACCAATTTTAGAAGGTACGTATGAAGATCTTTGTTGAATTTCTTTATAAAGGAATATGGGATGCAATTGAAAATAGCCATTTTATTCCTAAGCTTGAAAAGGATGGTGTTTTTATTGAAAAGCCTTGGTCCCAATGGAGTGATGCAGAAAACAAAAGAGCAAAGTTTGATTGCATTGCAAAAAATATTATCACCTTTTCCTTAAATTCTGATGATTTTTTCAGGGTTTCTCAATGCAGATCTGCTAAGGAGATGTGGGATACTCTAGAAGTAACTCATGAAGGAACTAACGATGTAAAGAAGGAAAGGAAACATACTATAATCCAAGAGTATGAGATGTTCAAAATGCTTAAAGGAGAATCGATTGCGGATGTGCAAAAGCGGTTCACTCATATTTGTTGAAGATGGTTGCTGCTCCTTCAAGACATGTGTTTGATGAAGCCATTTGTGTAAATTTCCTTAGTATTTACATTTGCTTTAAGAATGTCTTAGGTATAGTTTAGAGGTTGTTTAGAGTAGGCTTTTTGCTAGGTAACTCACCTCTTAACCTCTGACCATGTGATAAGAGCAAGCACGAGTTTTATGAAATATCTCTTACTGCATAGAAAATGAATTTGTTCTTTTCTAAATAAACAGATTGTTTTCTCAAACTGATGCTTTGATAAAGTGCATTTGAAAATCAGGTTTTATGCATCAAGTATTTTGACTAAGTCTTCATTCCATCAAAACGACTGTGTTTCACTTGTTAAAATGTTTTTGTTATCGTTTTGAAAATGAATATGTTCTTCTGTAAATGAATAGATTCATTTTAGTCTGGTGCCATATTTCTTTTAAAAGGTTTTTCACGTTTTATACTTGCACCAGGTTGTTTGACTAAGTCTCCTACATATAACAAATTTTCTAACTGCCTTTGAAAATAAATCTATTCATTTTATTTTCAATCTGTTCTTTTTGTAACAACTTTAACTGTTTTTTGAAAGTTTGTTATAAAACGTTTTCCTATATAAAGAGAGTTCATTTTGGCTTTTAGCTGTTGATGAAATAATTGAGAAAACAAGTTTTACAACTGAGATTTAAGAATTTTTAGAGGATTAGCATGTGTTCTTGAAAGATTTTCCAAATCACAAAGTGTGTTTGTTCTTGGTTGGTTCTAAGGCTTGGTTAGAGATGTTGTCACTGTGTGAGCAATCTGTTCTACTGGTTTAAGGAAGATTTCTGCATTCTCTATCAGGTGTATTCGTTTCTTTCTTCAATTTCTTGTAAAGTGTGGTTGTAAACTCTTCTTGATAGGGTTTCTTGAAGAGTGGTGTGTGCTGGAATAGTGTTTTTCAGCAAAGTGTGTCATGTTCTTGTAGGGTTCAAGAACAGTGGTTTTTGTAATTTTTTGAATTGTGGTTTAGTGAATTTTACCTTGGATTAGGTGAAGACTGGATGTAGCTCATTGGAGTGAACCGGTATAATTGCTTTGTGTTCATTCTCTCTTAATCCCTACACTCAATAACTGCTGAATAATCTAAACTGTCAAGAAATAAATCTATTCAATTGTAATTTACTTTGTTCTTTCTGGGCACGTATATACTGCTCTTGATTTTCTGGAAAACTCCCTAAAGAACTTTTACATATGTCTCTATGTGTTGAAACATCAGTGAACTTCATGTTCTGTGAAAGTTAATACAATTTGTTAAGTGCTTTTAAGAACAAGCATTAACATTGCATTCAAAGGTTGTGATCAACTGTTGTAGCTCTCTGTGTTAGTTCTGTGAGAATCAATTTAATCTTTGCCTACATATCATCTAACTCAATTCTTAAATCAAAAGTCATTCAACTGAGATAAACAGTATAAAAATAAATTTGTTCATTGCTAAATAAATCGATTTATTTTCTATGTACTAT
>Ga0123342_1004587_pt1 | contig 20891 bp, 10 predicted proteins | sample Turbeawhitnodule_FD_89960 | JGI IMG/M metagenome (GOLD analysis project Ga0123342, IMG submission 89960) | Root nodule microbial communities of legume samples collected from Mexico - Turtle bean Mexico white nodule | ecosystem: Host-associated > Plants > Roots > Nodule | place: Mexico: Nepantla...
AAATATAAAAAAAAAAATAAATATATATATATATATATATATATATATATATATATATATATATATATATATATATAACTATGGTTTAGCTTGAAATGAAATAATGTAAGTACAATTTTCTTCAGACAAATTTTTTTAATACTTCGTTAGGAATAACTTCCATGCATAAATATCTGGATCTCTTATCTTTATGGTTATAGAACAAAGTTATTTTATTATTACTAAGATAAAAGTGCAAAAGAATATTTAAATTGATTTAATTTTGAATTAACTATAATCACACAAAAATTAAAACATATTTTTTATTTTTCAGGTATCCTGACTTATATATATATTTTAATTAGAATAAATAATATTAAAAAAATTATAAGTTTGGAATTTTCATTTTTTATTTTGATAATTAAACTTTCTAAATCTTTTTTTTAGATTATTCAGTGACTAAGTTATATGTTTTCATAAAAGATTACATCATTAAAGAAGCATTACATGATAAATCAAAATAGACTGATTAAAATATTGGTTAAGGTAATTTCTGATTTTTTGAATAAGTTTATTTGATCCTTTTCTTTAGATTGAAAAGTTGTAGAATATATCTTTATTATTCATGCACTAACAGTCTAAACAAAGGAAAGTTTTGTTAGGCTACTAAAAAACTTTGGTTGTTGGACACATTTTTCTTGCCTTATAAGTTTCTTTAATTGTGTGTGTTAATTAATAGATTGGGAACGTAAAATACCCGCTTTTAGTTTGAATGGAATCACATGTGATTTTTTTTTATGTAAAATAGGTTGGTCGGATTGTTTAAATAATGTTAGATAAGGTTGGAATAAGTAGATAAGATTTGTGTATGAATTATTAAACTATTATGTTTCATATTTTTTTATAACTTTTAACTAAAGATTGAGTTAAGTGGTTATGTTTGTATTGAATATTATTGTTAAGTGACAAAATTACTTATCTAAGATATTGTAATTAAGATTTAGCGAGAAAGATACTAAAATAATTATTTCACCACTCAAATAATAAACTGTGTTTGAATTGAGGAGGAGATTTTTTAGAAGAAAAATGAGTGAATTTGTGAGATTATAGAGTATTGGTAAAGATATGTAAGGTTGTTTGGATTGAGAAATGATAGACTAAATTTCTGATGATGATTTGTTGAAATTTGTAAATGATGTAATAGTTGAGAAATAATTTATAAATTATTTTAAAGATGTAAAATATAAGTTTACAAATTTATACTTATTATTAAAAGATATTTTAACTTCAATATAAGTATAAATCTCATACAATAAATATCATATAATAAAAAGATAAGAAAAAAAAAATGACCACATATTTTGTTAGGTAGGAGGGGAGGAGTTGATGTTGAATTATCAATAATAATTCTGATAGATTGGTAATACATTAAACATGTTTTGTGATTTAAGTTTGATCTCACATTTGAAAATTGATTTTTAAATAAATTATAATTTCAATTAAAACAAGTTTGAAGTGAAGTATTTAATATACATATATTCAAAATAAAATTGCTATAAATTTTAATATATTTTTTACTGGATGCAAAATTGATGATATTTTATTACTAGGGAATTTGTTTCCAATTACTGATATTTATCCAAAAATGGGGTATTTTAAAAGCCCTCAGAACTCAACAGACAAAGTTTGGGGGCTATCTATCCAATTAAAGCTACCATCCTATAATATAAGCAGTCAAGTTTGTTAGCTTAGACAGTTAACACAACTTGAATGAATTGGAATTATTACTGCTACTAATAATGACAAATTAAAACCTACTGTGTTGTTTTAAATATCTTGTCTACTGCACCTTTTCGGAAAAGTTGACTTTTTATATCCATTTACATTTTTTTCAACCTCTCATTGCTGAGCCACATTAATAGTGTGACGTGGTGTTTGAAAATGTATGTGGGAAATACTGACACTATTATGCAACTGTACTATCTTTTTATTACTTTCAAAACATAATCACCATCTTCTAAGAACTGAAAATAGATTTGTTGAAACTGTAGAGATCAATGATCATAGTTTTTTTTTTTTCTAGATTAGAGAAACCAAGATTATATTTATTCTAAAAAAAATTTAGAAGGAAGTTTCGTTTTTCTTTTATGCACCAAAACAATATCAAATAGGAACATTTGAAAACAACTGAAAGAACTAATAACATTTGAGGTATATTATTAAAAAAATAAAATTATTTAAACTGAATACATTGTTTGGTAAGAACATGTTCAAATTTAAAGTTACAAATTTTTGTTTGTAAAATGTATATGCATATACAGAATACAACTTCCATATATTTTTTCATATAAAATTAACCCTATTCAATTTTAACTGATTATGTAAAATATTAGTTTAGTTCATACAGAATGTTAAAAAGAATTGTATTTAAGCACCTTTTGTCACCATTATACATCAAATTTATTCTTCTTATCAATCCCAACGATGATCAAATTCATGTCCTTTTTGTGGCATAATGTGAATGAATAGACAAATGTTGGTGGAAATTGAAAAACCACCAACAATAAAAGGGCCTGTTTCCAAGGACAACAATTCCTTCACAAACACAACTTCCTTCAGTTAAATATCTGTTGATTTGTGGTCATTCAATTATAACCTCGACTTAGCATGATTTTTAAATTAAGTTTAACTATAGTTTCAATGGGATTACAATATATGTTTATGATTTCTCAACGTTTTAGAGTTTAAATTCAAGCAATTAATTGATACATTTAACTCTTCGATGACTAAATATGATAAAAACAAATGGCGAATTGTGTATAAAAAGAATATAGATTAATTACGTGCATACACAAAATTGAAAGTCTGCCATAGATGACAAAAAAAAAAAACAACCTAATGGAAAGACAAGCTAACTTTTAGTTCAGTTTAACGATGATTAAAATGAAAATCGGAATAAATGGCATAAAAACTGAGCGACCAGAAAAAATAATCGTACAAAATAAAGTGTCTCCAAAATTATTATCCTTACTTGGATCTAACATTACACCTTAATAGCATACTTTCGCATTGGAAAATACAATTCATTCTTCTTCTCACGCTCTGTCTTCAATGAAGCCTGTAAGAAACACGGAGAATTCATTCAGATATATACATCAGAACCATATAAGCCCAGAAACATCTATTTCAATTCAGCAACTCGAAATAGGAAAACAATCCACAGCAAACGTCACAGGGAATCAACAAAAATAAAGGAATTCAAATAGGATGTTCACCTTTACATCAAACTAGCCAGAAACATAACATTAATCAGCATAAAAGTGAAACATCAACAAATAAATTTTTACGTTGTGTGACAGACAACAAGGGATTGCCTAATATATTGCTCCCCTGCGGATAAGTCATAGTCTTGGTTGTGGTGAAACATGCAATCATGTTCATTAGTTGAGTGATAGAAAAGGCAATTGAAATATTATTTATGGAAAACATTAAAATAAAATATTCTTATTAAATGATATCAGAAATGCCACAACCATCACACCTACAAATTATAGATTTTTCTAAGGAATAGAATAGTTTATGGAATGTAGTAGAGCTGCAGATGGATGCAATCTTGGAAGATAAAAACAATAGGGATTCCACAAAATAGGCATCAAGCCGAATAATAGATTGCCATTTGCCTAATTTAACCTTGGGCAATAGCTATCTGTTTAAGTGTTATAATGCGCGCATATCAGCAAAACCATACTTAGATCCCACCTGAACTATAATTCTTCAATTTACAATCATCATCAATATAGAAAGTACAGCTTAATGCCTTAGTTACACTTCATCTAACCACCACTCCAGCTAAAAAGAACACATTTCCGATAATTCGTTGAAGACAGGACAATATGTAAACCAATACAGTTCCAATTTAATATTAAAAAAAGTTCAAATCTATCACCTAATGCCTTTCAGATTATAAGAATTTTAGCTAAACTAAAAACAGACTATTTGGAAAAGGCCAGGAGGAATTGCAATTAGAAAACATTGTAAACATACATCATTTCTAGACAAACACTTTCAAATCCTGTTATTTTTTTTAATCAATGATTATCAAGTACGCACTTATTTCCACACTCATTAAAACACAACCATGAATTTGAAGACATTACACAATTAAATCCACTCAACATACATTATCTCTTTGAATTTCACCCCTTTCACTTCTTCATCCGTCAACCTTACCACGCATAACATATAGCTATCAATTTAGTCCCTTCCTGAGGTGAGATATTACTCTCCCCTATATAGTTCTTGGTGTAATAAAATTATATAAAATTTATCCGCAAGTATTGAATTTTCATTAGCTATTGTCCGCAAGTTGGTATATTTTACTAAATCTCAGTGGCCAACTTGGTAGACTTTTAAAGGGTCTACCCAAAACACAGTGGAGCAGGAAAAAAAGTTGGAAGAATGAGACATGAATGGTACCTGATGTTTTGTTAAGCGCCTTCTGATGGCCCTGGTCTTCTTGGGACGCAGATCCAAAGGAAGGTACTTCTTGTTCTTGTAAGCCTCCCTCAAAGCTGACTTTTGCTTCTGGGAAATCACGGTCAGCACCTGCGCTATCGAAAGCCGAACCACTTTGCTGCATCCACACAACGAATGCATTTAAATTCGTATCAATTTGAATTGAATTATGAATTAGGGATTTGAATGAAATCAAAGAGAGAGGGAAGGCACATTTTGGAAAGCTTGTTTGGGGCTCCGCCGGTGACCTTAGCGACGCGGAGGAGAGCGAGTTCTGCTTTGAGATCCTTCAATTGGCTCAGAAGCTCTGCTTTCGTTTTGCTCCTCAGCTCGTAAACCTTGATTCTCGCTTTTGCATTTCAAAAACAAATTGGAATATAAATAAATAAACCAAATCGTAACCGTATTGAATGAAATAGCACCGTAGAAGCGCTGAAAGGGATAGTTTGAATCGTACCCATTGCGAATTCGAAGGTCGTGTGGCGCTGCGAAGAGGATCGAAAGAGAGAGAAACCCTACCTACTTGCTTGCTCTGCTTCTTTGTCTTTCTAAACCCTAATCCGCAAAAAACATAACAGATGTTAACGTATCATGTGGATCTGGGCCTCAGCCATAAACCCAGTGAATCGTTTATTTTGTTATTCCACACCTTTTCATTTCTATATTCACCCCCTTTTCTGAAACAATTGAAGTAAGAATATGCCCTCCAGCACTTTCCCATTTTAGCTTAAAAAAGTTTATCTGACTTATTTTTTATAATTGTTCATTAAAAAAAATTATTTAAATATGTCCGTAATGGGTTTTGCTGGTATATAAGTAAAAGAGAAAAGTCATCAAGGTGGTCTGGGTGGTGTAGTTGGTTATCACGCTAGTCTCACACACTAGAGGTCCCCGGTTCGAACCCGGGCTCAGACAAATTTTTAGCCACTTTTTGCATTAGAGCACTAAACAATAATGTGTCTCCATGTTTCCATTCAACCTAACATTTTTATATATTTATAATATATGAAGTGGTTAAACAAATCAACAAGCAATATAAAAAAACTTTCTACCTTTCTCATTGAAATGGTTATGATCACTCTTCTACAAACCCTTATGTATTCTTGAAGTTTACAAATTATGCTAGCACAATGATCTTTGTCTACTATGACATCCTTCTCAATAGAAACAACATTGCTAAGATAATACACATGACCAATCTTTTAAACAAAAAATCTTGGAGATTTTACACATTTTCTTAGACTCGAGGTAGCAAGAAGTAGCACCAACATAAATCTTTATCGACACATATACTTTCGAATATCCTTAAGGATATTGAAATAATATTTTATGTACTTATGTCAGCACTCATGAAACATTTTGTAATATTTCATCCACTAATGATAATAATCTCCTTAGTGATTCATCCCTTTACAAAAAATTTATTGGAAGACTCATATATCTCATCAACACTTGTCCTAACTCAAGTTGTTCATCACTTTAATCAATTTGTTTTTGCAACAACTACTTCTCATGAGTCACTCTACATATTCTTCCCTATCTCGAACAAAATTCCAAGGAATGAGCTTTTCTTACTACTAATAGTGAAATGCAACTTAAGATTTCCAATAATTTCAATTAAACAGAATGTATTAATACTAGAAGAGCTGTAACTAGATATGTGAGTCATTCTCCTTTTTTTTAGGTCTCCAAGAAACAACCAATTGACTTAAGATCCCATATTTTCTTGATGATTTGTGTGTGCATCACACTCAAGTGACTCTCCTATATTCCTATATCGTGACAATCAATTTGTTATTCAGAGATTGCTTATAACCAAATTATCAATTGTCGTATAGTAAAGAGAGAAAACCAGTACGAAGTTTCCCCTGTATCTTCAACCATCCCAAACATATTAACCAAAGTCCTCCTTCCAAATGATAAATAATCTATATTTCTAGCTTGAGAAGAACTCTCATCAAACCAGCAAAGCCTAGCACCTGTTACTGCTGCCCTATGTATTTTTTCTTGCTATATATTTACTTCATCGCTTTGTAATCTTTACATATCAACTTTCCATCAATAATATGTTTTGTTTCTTCTTTTCTCATCCCTTGCTCTATTTTTCTTCAGCCATAATCAAGTAAAGGAGTTTTTTGTTTTGATACTGGACTGTAGAATTTCACCAAATAAAATAGGGAAAAAACATACAATGTTCGAGTTTGATTAAAACATATTTTTTTTCTGATGATTAGGAATATATGACTATCGTCGTTATCTTGAATGATATAAAAGGATAAGAATAAAAGTTGGTTAAAAAGAAAGGAACAAAGAGGTTGGAAGGTTGGAGTGAAATTCCTAATTGGAGTAAAATAAAGAAAATGCTTTCAAATAGTGAAGTAATTCCTCGACACGTTACCCCTTTTATTTTCCTTAAGATAAGACGGGATGGGGTAACCTTTACAACCAATCGATAATGGTGGATTGGTGGAATGTTTATTCTAATTTGGTGGAGGGAAGAAAACGGCATCGGAAGTCCTCTTTGAACGGAATAGTTGCTCCACTCCTGAATCTACATTGAAAGCAGCTTGCAGAACAGAAGATGATAAAGCCTTCCACACAGAAGAACTTCCAGCCATGTGGGTAAATATAGGACTGTCAAAGTCAAAATCACCATGGTTAATAAAAAAGGATCATTACATGTTAAATTTATCGGTTACCATCAAGTAATACAGAATGGTTGTTCACCAATGGAGTTTTCATTTTCCAACCAAATAAAGAGTCCTGGAAGTACATTATGTCAACAGTTTCATCTATGTTCATGATGGGTTCTATGTGTCAATCACTGGTTGGAAAGAAACTATTAAGACTAGAATAAAAGTGTAGAAGTTTGAAGTATAAATCAACTAAAACGGGTTAAGGTTCCTACATGGTTAATATCAAATCCATTCAAGCAACAAATCAAATGGATGATTAAATCTGCATTGAAAATGTATAGCAATAACAAATAAGATGAATCGACAATAATAAGGTGATAAGAAAGGCTTACTTAGGGGTGGTGATTATAGAGAACCACTCCATTCCCTCTGGATCAGCAATCTTTGAGACCACAAAAAACCTTGGCACAATGAACAAATTACCAGCTTTTATGGTTGTCTCCAAAACCCTTTGACCATCAACTCCAACAACCTGAACCCGGCCACTACCCCTGACAATATAAGTAACCTGCAAAGCAGAATCACAAGAGAATCCAGGAGAGCACATGGCTCTTCCATCCAACCTCACAAGGTCTGCCCCGAGTCCAACATCCCCAACCAAGGGAAGATTCTTGGTGTTCAACACCACAACCCTTCCACCACCCTTGATGTCAACATCCAACGGAGCCTCTTCACAGTTCAAGGCCATGCCATTCCGGTGCTCCGGTTTAGGCTCAGGAAGTGTAATGTTCCCTTCCAACTGCACAATCCCTTTGCCTGATTGTTTTCCAACAAGGGTCTTGACATCACTCTCTTCCAAGTCCCAAGCCCTGGCCACAAACTCAGTGGAAAACCCGGTGAAGATTCCATTGGAACCAGTCAGAAAAAAGTCAGTGAATTCACCAGCCTTGTGAGCCTTGGAAGTGTCCCCAAGGAACAGAACAACCAACTCAGTTTCTTCCTTGTTATACCACCATGTCACAACACCAAAGGGGAGTGCCAGGGCATCCCCCTTCTTGATTGCAACAACCTTCTCTTCTGATTCAGGCAGCACTATTCCGGCCACTCCACTTCCTATGGAATGAAAACAAAAATTCACAAATAATCAATACAATAACATTAATTCATAATTTGAAACAAAGAATCACTTTAGGCCGGTTTCATTCCCTTCTCGTCTCATTTCTAATTTCTAGTTTCATGAACTTTTCTAAATCAATGCTCTTTCTTAAAAAATAAACTTGTATGAATCAATTCCACACTGCTCAGCAATTAAATTCTTTATCGAAATTTCATAAAGTTTGAGAAATATTTTCAAAATAATTGTTCTAAAAACTAAAAAACAGAAACAGAGAAAACTATTTCTCATCTTACATTTTCATCCTTTTCAATCTCTCTCACTAGTTACGCAAGCAACCTTCTTTAGCTACATTCCCGAAGAATAGTAAAATTATAAAATACAAACACACCCTTAAAATAATTAGTTTAATTCGTATTAAGACATTAAAATTTAAGGTTAAGTCAATCTCTAAAACCAACCAATATTATAATTTTTATATATCTCTAACACCAACTTATATTATAATTTGGTTATGGTTATATCTCTTGACTATATCTCTAACCGGCATGGATCTCCAACATTTTGAATACACAGGTCAACGTAAACATGACTTCAAAACAAGAATTACAAAGTCAAAAAGTGTATTCTAATTAGATCCTTAATTTCCAAAACAAAAATGTTAAAAAAAGGGGACCCTAAGGATCCCAATTTTTAAACATAAAATCCCAAATCATGCAACAAAATCAATACACGTTATTTCATATAAGACAAATTACCTTCACAAATGGATGCATCTGGAGAGAATTATCCTAAAAAATTCGGAAGAGAAATATTGAAAACGATAACCTCCCGAAAAATGGTTTCGATAAAAGGAGCAAAGAAGGAGTGAAGATACCTTGAAGAACATAAGCGACTTTGGAAGAGTCAGAATATCGAGGAAGGGCGAAACCGTTTTTGTGCAGAGAGAGTTTGGCGGCGGCAATGTTACCTTGGCGAAGCATGGGAAGCTGAGAGGGGGACCAGGCGTGGTAGGACCCACCATTGCCTCCATAAACTTCCTTCGCCAACTTGGGAGAAAGATCAATCTCCATCTTCTTCTTTGCTTTTTCAGTGGACCCAGAAAACAACAGAGAGAAAGAGATTTTGGAGTTTGTATGCGATATACGAGATGATGCGTGCAAACACCGCGGGTATATATAAAGGTAACTGTAACAGAAAAAGGAAGCCACATTTTAGTGACACTTCACTGCCACCACTACTCCTTCTCTTAATCTCATCCAAAATCAGTTCAGGTAGGTAATTCAACTAATTTACTTCTTTTAAACACTTCACTTATCAATAATTAAATATTATCTAGCAAAACAAAATAAATAAACATATTTAATATTTATTAGTATTTATTTCTTCATTAAATAATTAAATATTATTTAGAAAAACTAAATTATGTCCTTCATCTTCAATTTTCTTTTACATATTATTCTAAAAATAACAAAAAATTAGTATAACATTTTTTTTATCTCAACTCAATTCTCTTATGTGTCCCGAGAGTTTCAATAGCATATTAAGAGTGCGAATTTTTTTTACTAGGGTAAATTTGTTTTTTCTCTTTGATTTTATTCTTGTTTCTATCTAGTTCTTACATGTTAAAGTTTTGGAATTTTGGGAAAAATTTAACTCTTAGTTTTTTTTAAGATGTTTAATGTTTATGACGTGATTTTTTAGTTGACTGTGTTTTCTTCTACATTTCTATTTTATTGTAATAAGTTGGATCGGAAATTTTAAGAGAATGATTTATTTTTATAGATAATTTAAAGTATTTTATAAGATAATATGTTGTTTTTGGTAAGAAGTTGAAATTATACAAATTTATGAGTAATTTCATTATTTAAAATTATAATGTTTTAAATTCTATTTAAAATGTAAGAATTTAAAAAAAAAAACTTAAATTTATGTGTATTTTTCCCTATTTTTTTGATTGAAACATTGTGAATTTGACTAATATAAAAATATGTTGGGATGATTAGTTTTTTTTTTTTCTTTTGATATTGACTATGTTTTTTTATTTATGTTGATAGAAGTTATATTTTTTTTCAAATTGTAAGGAGTTTATTGTTGTTGTAAATCATTATTATTTCTTATCAATATTAGTTAGGATTTTCTCGATCAATATCAAGAAAATAATTTTTTTATGGATGTGTACTATATTTTTTATTGACATTTATCATGGTTTTTTTTTGTCTTTAGTATTTTTTTTATCAATAACAATAATAATATTTTTTGTCAAAAATATTATTATAATTTGTTCTAATATTAATCAGAATTTAAAAACTTAAAATCAACATTGACTATTTTTTGTCAATATTAATTATGAATTTTTTTCAACCAACATTAGTAAAAAAAAGTTGACAAAAAGAACTCCAATAACAATATTGTTTTAAAATTCTAATTGATATCAACCTAGATAATTGTAGTTGATATTGATTAAAAATAATTTCACCTAATATTAATTGAGAAAATGGTCCATCAATATTAGTTGAAAAGATTAATCAAAGTTGACTAAAAAATATATTCGGTATTAATGTTTTTTAATTATATTAATAATTTGTTGATATTCTTGTTATGCATTTGGTGATAAGCTAAATACTTTATTCAAATGAAAACAAATATTATTTAAATAAAATATTTAAAAATGAAATAATTTAAAATGATATTAATTCAAATTTATTATATTTGAATGTCTTAAAATTTGTGAAATTATACATTAAAATGCAAGGTTAAAATAGAAGTAATTCCAATGTAAAGGAGGATAAATTATTTCTAGATTTCAATTTAGGTTTCAAAGTAACAATTAAATTTTATTTAAAGTTTGATCATGCATGTAGGTGATATGTTGGGTAATATGGTAATATGGTTGAATGGTTTGTGATCGAAAATATTTCAACCTAAGCCATAATTTGTTAGCTTAATAAAAATGTTTTAACTTGAGCGCGAATTAGCTAGCTTGAACTAAAATATTTTACTTTGAGTGAAAATTTAACCAAATCAAAAGTTGCATTGTAGTGTTAATTGACTCGCTTGAATAAAAATATTATAAGTTAACCTCACTAAGAGAACAAATTTATTTTCAAAGTTTTTCCTAAAATAATTTAACAAATACAACTCTCAAATAACATTCTAACACAAATAATAATACAACATATTTCATTTATTTAAATTATATAAATATTATCTCAAACTCAAATATTAAAACACGCAACACACAAACTTACATAAAACTCAATTTATTATGACCATGTCACCTTTGAGATTATTTTTCCCAAAATTATATCAAAACATAAACAACTTTCATTGTTTGTAATTAATTTATTCAAAATTATTATATATTCATTAAATAAGATACAAATAAAAAAAATATGATTTATCATAATTTTTAATCAATATAAAAATAAACTTAAAAGAAACGTGTAGAGAGTATTACTGACAAATTATTTTATTATATTTTTATATTATAAATTGAAGATAGCACAGGAAACATTTTAACTTTAATAAAAAAAATATAAATAAATATACTCGGGTAAAAAAAATACACATTATTATTGTATTTTATTTGTAAAATATTAAATCAAGTAGTATTTAGCAAGTATTTTTGTTGGTATTATTTTATATAAAAAATAAAAATAAATAAATATATAATTGTATTATGATTTTTTATAATAGATAAATATCTGTAATCATATAATTATATTTAGTTTTACAATAAATAATTTATACTGCTATATAAAATCATTTATAGTAATAATATTTTATTTAAAAAATGATATTAATTTAATTTAAAAATAAAAAAACAAATTGAAAAAAAAGAGTGTTAAGAGGATACTGTATAAACTAAAGGCAACAAGAAAAATGATATGATAAAACTGAAGAAGAAAACTTTCGAATTAGTTTCAATAAAACTAAATTTAAATTTTTTTTAAAAAATGTATCATAAAAGAAGTTAAAACTAAAGTTAAATTTTCAATAGCAAAATTTGAATAAGACACTCAAATAAATAAGAAAAACACTGTCCTGCATAATTTTTTCCAACTCAATAAAATTTTAGTACTGTTTAATTGTGTATAATTCATTATTAATTTTTTTTATTAATATATTTATTTTTAAATTTATAATTTTTTAAAACCAGTTAACTACTTATAAGAATAATTTTTTTTATTATAAAGTTATAAAAAATAATTATTTATTTATTTTATAATTACATTTTATAACTTTTTATAAATATAATATTTTTTTAAAAATTAATTATATAATTTTTTTTATCATAAGAAAAAGTAGGTACACATGCACTGTATTTCCACTAGTGTATTTATAATGTTGATATATTATTTTAATAGATATTAAACCAACCATTAAATTAATAAAAAATAATATTACTCGTTATTCCTAAATAAGAGCATAAAATATGCGTTGAAAAAAATCTTATAATATCTTCAATATTAATCTTATAATTTCTTCAATATTTAGTAAAAATAATGGAACGGTTTAAAAATTTATATATAATATATACTAATAGGAAAATAGATGTTTTTTAGTAAAAATAATGGAACGGTTCAAACATATACAAAATATTAGATAGAAAATTTCATTAATCAGTGGTATAGATATGAATTATTTATTTTCCTAAACCACAGACAGATTCAATGCATATTGCCATATTGGGGCTTTTAGCTGGGCTGATTAGCGGGCTCACAGTGATGAAAGTGCACTTTGCGAAATACAACACCAACGAAGAAATAGAAGAAAAACAGTTAAGACTAAGACTCAACTCACACATCTTTTCCCCTCCCAACGCAATCCTCATTCTCCGTCACGCCTTCGCAACCCCACTGCCACCGCATCAACTTTAGTCAACTCTTCTTCTAACTTCTATTTCAATACCTTCTCTTATTCCTCTGTTATTCTTAAAATTCCATTATTAGCCCTCTCCGACCACCGTCGCCACCTCCTTCCACCGCCTCTCTTGTACCTCCAGGTTCTCTCTCGCTCAGCCCTACTCTTCTCTCCTTTTTACTCACTTTGTGTAATGCTTAAGCAATTTCACTCTTAGCGTGAGCCAATTTTAGCAATCTGTTTAACTTTGTTTTGATTTGTTAGTCGTTAATTTGCTAAATCTAATTTTGTTTCTTGTCGCAGAGCTTCCTCCCGCACTCGCATCAGCTTGCTCTGTGTTCGTTTAGTTGCTCCGTCGAGGTTCGTTCTTATAAATGCATCTTACACGTACATTCTCCTTCGAGTAAATGCATTTGCATTGAGGTTAATTGTTTATCTATTTAGTTTATTTTGATCTGTAGGGTTGTACTTTCCTTAATTAGTCATTTCGGGTTTGATAGTGGTGCTGCGGATTGAGAAACAAATTTCAATCCCTAACTATACTATTTTATTAGCCTTTGCACATTTTGTGTCCATTTCTGCCAACAGGAGTCTTTTCTCTGCTGCTGTTAATATCTTCTAAGGAAGCTCCGGCTACTATTGTAATTTGTATTTGGAATCTAAAGTAGAAGTTATAACTATTTCCTTTTTTTTTTGTTTTTGTGTACTATGTAACAGTGTTGTCAGAAAAGGACACTGACTTTTTTAGGACGAAATGTGGGAGCTTAGCATGAATTTGTTGTTACTAAATTTGGATTTTATTGATTTAAATTGCACTCCAATAATCCCAGGATTCAATCAAATTTGTGAATTTTAAGATTTGTTCCAAGCAAGCGAGGGTTCTTGGTGCTTGAGTAGGAAAGAAAGTCTAGGACCAATAACCAATATCAGCAAGGATTAATAGTTTGATTTTAAGTCGTCTACTAATGAGAATCCCTTGATTCAAACTCAAGTTATGCAGTTGTCATGGATGGATGGATGGTCAACAAGGTATCATCCTCTGTTGGCAGCTCAAAAGAATTTATTAACTAATGTAACTAATTGCGTTTTAAGAGAATTGAATAGTTTTCCTTATGGAATTGTTTTCAAATATGGTCTATAATAAGTGACCAACAATAGCATGATAGCACTTGAAAAGGAGGGGAGAGGGATGTAAAAATAATGGCGTGTGTTGGATAACCAATACTTGTAAACTTCAAAGGTTATTTGGATGGATGAATGGATGAGATGAATTAATGGAAGGTTAGAGAATGGAACATTATATAATAAACCATTTAATATGGGGTGGGGATAGTATTTATATCTTCAGGGGATATAAATCATATGTACCAAGCTTATTACATAAGCATTCAATTCAAGGACCTCTCAAGGACTTAGTGAATACGTTATTCAATTGATTATTCGAGTTCTCGAAGTTTGTCATAATGTTACCCAATAAAATATTCTCTCTATTGAAATAACAATCAATTTTTGTCTCATGAAATAGATTTGAGTCGATATTTAAGGCTACCTGGTTATCATAACTAAGCATCATCTGTGAAACATTTGCAAACTTAAAGTTCTTTAAGCAATGGTCTGAGCCATACAAGTTCACAGGTGACTGAAGCCATGGCTTGCTATTCGGTTATAGAACTTATCTCCTTGAATTTTTGTTTCTTGCTCTTCCAAGTTATTCAAATGTCTATAAGTTTAGCATTCATCGATCAACCTATTTTACCTCCCAAAATATCTATTGTGTACTTCCTCTGACAATTCACACTGTCATTTTTGGACCAGGCCACCTTTATCCCAAGTAGTAATGAAGTTTCACAAGATCTTGTTTAAAAATAATGGAAAAGATGTTGCTCTAGCTGCGTGACTTCTTGGTGGTCACTACATGTAATAACGCTATTGTCAACTTATACAATCAAGTAAATACTCTTGAAGCTCAATGGTGATAAAAAAACTGAGTGATCAACCTATCTATTAGTTATACCAATCTAGTGAACTATAGTGCTAAATTGGTCAAACAATGCCCTGGGAAATTCTTTGAGGCCCTATAGCAATTTATAGAGATTACAAAAATAGTCTTGAAGACTCCCCTTGAACAATAAATTCAGATAGTTGCTCCATGCAAACTTCTGTGAGATCTTGTTTGAGGCCCTATAGCAATTTATAGAGATTACAAAAATAGTTTTGATTCTTGAAGACTCCCCTTGAATGATAAATTCAGATAGTTGCTGCATGTAAACTTCTGTGAGATCTTTCTGATGAAGAACATTTTTTATGTTTAGCTGGTGACAAATAGTAGCCATGGAGACAAATAGTTTGATGGATGCCATTTTGGGCACAAGAACAATTTTTTATTATTGAAGTATGTATGTTTGGATTTGACTAAAAGAGAGAGAGAAAAAAAAGATGGAAAGAAACACTGGGGATAGAAGTAAAAGAGTCATGATAGAAAAAAATGTGTTGTTTGGCTGAGCAGAAATGAGAAGAAAAGAAGTGAAGAAATCTGCTTTTGGTTAGATAAGTCAAAGTGTTGAAAATAAATAAATAAATTGTTTAAAATGCTTTTTGGTCCAATTAAAAAAATTAAATTGAACCCTATAATCACAAACTTCTTATTATTTTATTTTGTGTCATAAGAAGTATTTAATTTAAAAAAAAAGTAAAACAGAAGAAGAATCAAAAGCAATTACAGGGAAATCTTTTTATACACAAGACTCATTAAAAAACTTTGTTTCCTATATCTTTCCTCAAATAAATGGTGAAAATTTAGTATTTGCATCTAAGTTCACTCTGCTACATTTCCTACTCTACTTTTACTCAATCTCAAACAAACATAGGGTTAAATGATATCAATAGCCACCATCAAGCCTTATTCCAATAGACAGGTTTGCCTTCATCAATCAATGATGTCATTGGACTCTATCAAAAACCAAATCTTAATAAGACCATTTAGATCAAGGTCATTTTAATGGATTCACCTAATTTTTTGTTGGTTTTCCTTTGTTTCCTGGATTATCTTTCATTTGATCAATTGTTCCCACTAGGCCTCCATTACCTTTTTTCTCATATGACCAAACCCAAGGATTGTAACTTGACTTGTAAGAGTTATGAGTATATGAAAAACTATATTTATAGACCTTGGCATGTATTAAAAATAATATAGACAAGAAAAATAACTCATAATAAGTCATAAATAGTAAACAACACAAATCACTCTCCAAGTCTAGCAACATGACTTGAACCACATTCAGCTGATGCCATTTATTTTTTTCAAATTCTAAATAAAATAGAACACTCTCCAAGTCTAAAAAACAACAAGAACTAAAGAAAATATTAAGAAGAAATATTAAACAAAACAGAGTTGGAGATGAAGGTGGTGAAGGCAGTGCAGTGCCAATGATGTTGAGGTCAGAGTTGGAGATGGGGACATGATGGCCATTAGTGTTGCGATGGCCGACAATGGTGAAGCAAGCGACAGTGACATAAATGTCAGTGCTGCAATGATTGATGATGATGATAGTTATGGGATTGTCAAGAGTTGTTTGGTTTTGTTCTAATTGCGAATGGGAACCCTAGGGTAAAAGGGCCTTCCTTATGAGTTGTCTTTTTTGTTTGTTTTTTTTAGCAAACTAAAGGACTTTTTTAACTTGAACCCTAACTACTCAAATGGATCAAAACAGTGCACAATCCACCAATTTCGCAAGCACTGAACGATCCCACTATGATCCACTGTGTGCATAAGCTCTCTGTGTTTCCCTTACTCACAGGATCTTATGCAAGAGAATGTGAGTATACTTGTGATTTTGACAACATTGATTGAAATATTGAATTTCTGTTTTTAATTATTAGTTTAACTTTGATTGAAATATTGAATTTCTGTTTTTAATTATTAGTTTAACTTTGATTGAAATATTGAATTTCTGTTTTTAATTAATAGTTTAACCAAGAAAGTTTTATATTTAAGGAAAGTTAACAAATATAATCTGAGTGAAGATAGTTTTGTAGGTAGTGGAGCCTTCGTGTGAGAAGAAACAAAAATATCTTAAGAGTAATTTTGGAAAAAAGTTGTGTACACGGGATTATCACCTTTATTAATTGTTATAAATAAAAACATATTGAAATAACTATATGCTACCGAACATTGATTAAAGAGATAAAATTCTTAAATTCTTAAGAAGTTTACAGGATGCACACAAGTTCAAACTAGGGTGAGATTTAATTGAAACTAAGGTCTGTACACGGTCAAAGGTTTATGTTAGTATCTGTTTGTTAAATGAAAAAGATAGAAATGTTCAAAAGTAAAAACAAAAGAAAACACTAGCCAACAAAGTTCTTTAATATATATATAAATAGTTGATTTCACGTGCAACATAAAATTTTAAACTACAAGGATGTTATGTTAATTCAGTAAATATTTTCATAGGGGAATGGTAAATGAATTGCGAACTTTTTACGAATATAAAAATATATTCTAGAAGACTCGACAAGACTTTCCCATCATATAAACCCTATTGGACTGACCCATCTATCCTCCCCGGCAGCTGCCACCCTTTTTTCTCTCGATGCCAAACAACACTGACAGATACTTTGATGTAACCAGATTTGTCGTTCGGGTCAATATTCAAACTTTGGTGATTACCAATTTGCTCTGCGCACTATTTTTCATGATTGAATTTTTTAATCTTCCCATGGTTAGAATTTTGTGACCTAGATTCTGGTTTTATTCAGGCTAGCAAATTTGGAGACGCTGTAAGAGTTACAAATCTATTTTCGTTTATTGTTTGTGTCATCTTTTTTTTTAAAGCAGAAGAACATTTTGCGTAATCTGCTTGGTTAGGAAACTCTTGAGATGACATCAATGTCTTCTACAGATTGGTTAAGGGATTAATTGCAAGATGCTGTATTTCTATTTGATTCCGTTTTTGAGATCTTATTTAACTTATATATCCCATAGGGCAGATATTGCTGGATGACCTAGATGAAAATTATTGATGACAAACTACATGTTTTGTCCAGTATCCGAAAAGTGTGATTTCTCTGGGTACAAAATATTTTCTCTTTAGTGATTTGCTCAAATTTGTAATAAAATTAAGAAAATTTAGATAGGTAAAAAAGTTTATTGAATAAATGCTAAATTTCTTGTGAACATATTAATGATTGCTGATTTTTACTAGGTGTTGTAATGGTTTGACATAAATTTGTCCACATTAGTTTAAATATATTTTCATATATTTTTCTCAGTATATAAGTAAGGGAATGGAGTTTTTTCTTTTGGATCTCTGGTTGCAGTAATAGATGTTGGACCTGGATACCGGAGAACAACCCCCTCTCCCCTCTTATTATTTTACTTTTACAGAAGCAGGTATAAGTTTGAAGGCGAGTTTGTGATGTTAAATTTGTCTTATTTGTGAATAGCTTGATGCTCTGTAATTATGTTCACTGAAGGTCCATCTCAAATTCAGAACATGTGGTGCACATATGTGTTGCCTTCTGGAAAGGAAGCTAAATTTGCTATGATGAGTAAACAAGATGCAACAATGAAAAATAGTTAAAATTGTTGTGCTTCATCAATACTTTTTTCTTATGAAATATTAGCCTGTTCTGGGTGCAAGAAATGCCTTCCTAGTGTTGTTGACATGAACTGACAACTTCTATTCCAAATAGTAAAATTGTCTATTATCTTAGGCTTACAAGTTGTGCACTTGCATATTAATTACATGAGCTATGTATGTATGGTGACATAATGTTTGTTTTTTCAGTCATATCAATTCTCAAGTATGAGGATTGCCAAGGAAGAATCATCAAGCAGTGCTGCACAGGCAAGTGATTAACACTTCATTATAACTTGGATCCATGAGACTCTCCTATCCCCTATTATCCTTCTCAATGGCTGGAGTGTGAATATCTTTTATTTATTAACTTGAACAGGCAATAAGCTTGATATCAGCAGTGAAGGAATTGCAAGGGGTTACTGCTATGGATCTCAATAAATTATTGAGAGACTCTGAAAATTTCACTATTCAGTACCTTACTGAAAAAGGATCAATACTGAAGGTTGTTTCTTACTCAGCTTAATAATGCTATTTGATATTTTGTTTTATCAGATTGTTATTTTTTGTAACATGTACAGATTGATATGGAAAAGCTTGTGGGATCTCTTCCATTGCACCTTAGTACCCTGCTGATGTCAGCTGTTAGAAATGAAGCCTTGTTCAGATACCTGTTACGTGGCATTCGACTCTTGCATTCCTTGTGTGATTTAGCCTCCCGAAATTCTAAATTCGAGCAGGTTAATATTAATAATGCCTGCTAACATTTATCATATTCCGCTCATCATGTATTTTTTTGTATTTTCCTTGTGTGGCAAAGACACACCATTTGAATGTTGAAGAATCATATTTATTAAAATTCCTCTTTAGTTTGAACAGCATTGGTTGGGCACTAAATAATGCTTTTTGTTTAAAAATTAAGGGGGTGAGGTAGGTAGGACTTTTTTTTCCTGCATGGAACATCTACTTTTTATTACATTAATTTCTTTACAGTTCACATCATACTAATATGGGGTCATTGTTTTGTCAAAGAAATATAAGTATTGTAGAGTTTTTGTGGAGTTGTCTTCATGATCCTGCAGACTTTGTTAAATGTGTGCGTGTATTGCTTTTTGAAAATTATAGTGATGCTATGGTTCTGATTTCTGTATTGGAATATGATTTCAGATTATGCTAGATGATGTGAAAATTATGGAACAGTTGACTGACTTGGTTTTCTACATGCTAATTGTTCTTGGTGGATACAGAAAGGTTTTTAATTGTTTGGTTCTTTACAGTATGATCTATCCTGTCGTGTTTCTATACTGAGATTAACTCATGTTGCAGGAATACCATGCTTTTAGTTATATGCACCTTTTGCATTCAACTCTTGTAGCATGCAATTTACATCTATTAACAGGGTTTATATCAACACAATGGCAAGATATTGTTCATGTATTGCTTGCGCACCCCAAGGTACAAGTTCACCTCCACCCTATGTTTTAGACACTTGATTCAGAAACAGTATCCTGTTAGTTTCCATTTGTTGAATTTGTTAAAAACAAGCTTATTATATTGTCACTACTATTTTAAATCTCTTTTCTTAAATTTAACTTTCTATCTGAAATTCCTGTTCGTCTCTAAAAATAAAAAATAAAAATGGACACAGCTACATATTTAAGTAGCATTTCTTTTAATCCAATTGTTGCATGCATTTAGAATTTCTTTCCAGTCAGCTAATATCTTTTTTGCGCTTAACCTCTATTTCAAACAAATTCTCCCCAAAAGCTTAAGGTTTGAGGTGAAAGCATATGAATGGTTTCATTACATCTAGTAAATACATCTATTAAACTATGTTATTTTGTTTATTTTCTGATAATACATTTTGGTTCTATGGCTAATCATGAATTGTATGACAGGTTGACATATTTATGGATGCAGCTTTTGGATCAGTTCGCATGGTTGTTAGTTTTCTTGAGAATACACTGGTAGCATATCAAGAAGATGTTTCTGTGGAATCAAATCTTACTGCAGGACAAATAGTTTATTATCTCTGCCAGCAGTGTGAAGCTTCTCTGCAGTTTCTTCAGTCACTTTGCCAACAAAAATTGTTTAAGGAGCGCCTTCTCAAGAATAAGGTTTCCAATCTTACAATCTTCATAAATATAGAAAGGAAAATCTGTGTCTATATATATATATATATATATATATATATATATATAT
>Ga0123342_1004588_pt1 | contig 20889 bp, 18 predicted proteins | sample Turbeawhitnodule_FD_89960 | JGI IMG/M metagenome (GOLD analysis project Ga0123342, IMG submission 89960) | Root nodule microbial communities of legume samples collected from Mexico - Turtle bean Mexico white nodule | ecosystem: Host-associated > Plants > Roots > Nodule | place: Mexico: Nepantla...
AAGGCCCGCTCGAGCGGGCCTTGATCTCTTGGTCTTCTGGAGGCCTTAGCGACCGTAAACCAGGCGCTTGATATCGCCACGGGTGACGCCGATGTCCTTCAGTGCGGCGTCGTCGAGTCTGGAAAGATCCCGGTATGCCTTACGGAGCTGAAGGAACTCTCCGATCCTGTTGCCGATTTTCATGTCATATCTCCTTGTGCGTTGCACAATTATATAGCTCATTGCTTCCTCAATGAGCACTTCGAAAACCGCATAAGAGGCATCTCGAATTTGCAATCTCGACATTGAGGTTGAGACGAAGAACGGGGCAAGGCACTTGGCGCCTCACGCCCGATTTGCCGTCACCCTCACCGCCCGACTGAGCACCCCGTCAGATCGACGCGAACCAATCAGCGAACCAGAGCGAACATTTCGAATTGATTCTTCGAAATTTCGCGTCACGGCGAATTGAACGTTTCACCTTGCCGCTTTCTTCTCTAAAATCTGAAACGCAGTCCCTGCTAAATCGCACTAAACTCATCAGAGATCAGAGATTTAGGAGGGTCGAAGATGGCGCAGGCAACAGCGGTTCTATTGCGTGGCAGGAACGCACCCGATGAGGGAATCGACTGGCAACGCGTTACCTACCTTCTGCACCTCTCGCGAATTCTTGACGAGATGGAGGAGACGCGGCTCGTCCCGGAGAAGAAGGTCCTCTATCAATTCTCCGCCCGTGGCCATGACATGGCGCAGATCATGCTAGGCTTGCAACTCACGAACCACCACGACGCCACCTGCGGCTATTACCGGTCGCGCCCGCTGCTTCTTTCGCTCGGCGTCGATCCGGCCGATGCGCTCGGTTCCGCCATGGGTCGCGCCGGGGGCTATTCCGATGGCCGCGATATCGGCGTGGTCTTCAACTATCCGAACCGCAACGGCGCTTCAGCTCTGCCGATGTGCGGCGGTGTCGGAGCTCAATACACCCCGACGGCGGGCTGGGCCCAGGCGCTGCAATATTACGCAACCGTGCTTCAGGAGCATGACTATCGCGATGCGATCGCCGTCGTGCTTGGCGGCGACGGTTCGGTCGCATCGAACGGCTTCTGGTCTGCGCTGACGATTGCCACGACACAGTCGCTGCCGATGTTGTTTTACGTCGAGGATAACGGCTTCGGAATCTCGGTCCCTTCCGACGTGCAGACGCCTGGCGGAAACATCGCGGCCAATCTCGCGAGCTGGCGCGGCCTGACGATCTTTGAAGGCGATGGGTGCGATCCCGCAGGGGTTGCGCGATTGACGCAGCAGGCAGTCGGCTTCGTCCGCGAGCGTAGAATGCCTGCTCTTTTGCGGCTTACTGTTCCCCGATTGGAGGGGCACAGCTTCCAAGACACCCAGTCGTATAAGAGCGAAGCGCTAGTCAAAGCGGAATGGGCTCGCGATCCGCTACCACGCCTGCGAGACTATCTGGTTCCCGCAGTGATGAGCTCTAACGAGTGGGAAGCCTGCCGGCTTGAGGCCGAGGGCACGGCAGAAAGAGCGCGCGCCGAGGCCGAAGACCGGGTTGTTGCCGCTCCCGAAACGGTCACCCGCCATGTCTTCTTCGACGGCGAAATGCAGGCGATGGGTGGTCAGCATTGCGACGGCTATCATGCCCCGGAATGCAGCGACGAGGCGGCACCGGACGGCCAGCGTATCAATATGGTCACGGCGATCAGGCGTACACTCGATCACGAATTGACGATCAACGAGCGCGTGGTGCTGTTCGGCGAGGACATTGGCCCGAAGGGCGGCGTTCATGCCGTCACGCTGGGACTGCAGGACAAGTTCGGCAAGGAACGGGTCTTTGACACATCGCTCTCGGAGGAAGGCATCGTCGGCCGCGCCGTCGGGATGGCGCTTGCGGGTCTCGTTCCCGTTCCTGAAATTCAGTTCCGCAAATATGCCGAACCCGCGACCGAACAGATCAATGATTGCGGCACGATCCGCTGGCGCACCAACAACCGGTTCGCCGCACCTGTTGTCCTGCGCATGCCGGGCGGCTTTTTCAAATGTGGCGACCCTTGGCACAGCCAGACGAACGAGGTCGCCTTTGTGCACCAGCCGGGCTGGAAGGTCGCCGTGCCCTCGAATGCGGAAGATGCCGTCGGGCTGCTGCGCACCGCCTTGCGCGGCAACGATCCTGTCATCTTCTTCGAGCATCGCGCCATGCTCGATCATCCGTGGGCACGCCGCCCTTACCCGGGTGACAACTACGCCCTGCCCTTTGGCAAGGCACGCTTTACGCGCAAGGGCAATGCGATCACGATCGTCACCTGGGGCGCCATGGTTCCCCGCTGCGAGGAGGCGGCGGAAGGCATCTCTGCTGATGTCATCGATCTTCGCACGTTGATGCCCTTCGACCGCGCAAGCGTCGTTTCCTCCGTCCGTCGCACGCGACGGTGCCTCATCGTCCATGAGGATCTTGGCACCGGTGGCTTCGGCGCGGAAATTGCCGCCATCGTTGCCGACGAGGCCTTCATGGATCTCGACGCACCAGTGTCGCGATTGACGATGCCGGATATCCCAAGCCCACACAACCCGGCCTTGCTCGACTGGGCGGTGCCGTCGGTCGACCGCATCAGGCAGAAGATCACGACGCTCGTGGAGTACTAAGACATGGTCGATTTCGCCGAAGTCCTCGTCCCCGTCGAACAGGAGGGCACGAAGGCAGTTGTCCGCAACTGGCTGAAGCAACTGGGAGAGGCGGTTGCTTTGGACGACCCGCTTGTCGAGCTTGAAACGGACAAGGTCACGCAGGAGATTTCCGCACCCGCAGCAGGAATCCTCGACGAGATCGTCATGGCGTCAGGCGCGGATGCAGCGCCCGGCGCGGTTCTCTGCCGCATTCGTCTGAGGGCAAGCACTGCCGGAGAGGACCAGGCGCCGGAGGCTCCACCTTTGCCACCTGGCGAGACTGGCAATGAGAGCGGCGACCGCTTCTCGCCGGCAGTTCGCAGTGCTGGCGAGCAATACGGCATCGACCCGGCTGAGGTCGTCGGCACCGGCAGGGATGGACGTGTTACGCGTATTGATATGGATGCGGCTTTCGCGCTGAAACAGAAGATCGAGCGCGATGAGACGCCATCGTCCGTCAGGACCCCGATCAGCCCCGATCCAGGCGTGCTCACCCGCGATCAGATCACTCACCGCTCGCACATGGTTGCTCATACCCCCATGCGGCTTTCCATCGCGCGGCACATGCTGGAATCGGTTACGACTGCCCCACATGTCACCGCGATCTTCGAGGCCGATTTCAGCGCGATCATCAAGCATCGCGACAAGAGCAAGGCGGCATTTGCCGCCGACGGCATCAATCTTTCCTATACGGCCTATATCATCGCCGCCTGCGTCGCGGCGATGCGGGCAGTGCCTGAGATCAACAGCCGTTGGCATGACGATCATTTGGAGGTCTTCGACGATATCAACATCGGCGTCGGCATGGCGCTTGGCGACAAGGGCTTGGTCGTTCCGGTCGTTCGGCAAGTCCAGGACCTCTCGCTGGCTGCGATTGCCGCCAGAGTTCAGGACCTGACCATCCGTGGGCGGGCCGGCGGCCTCACCAACGCCGATATGCGCGGCGGTACCTTCACGATCTCAAACCACGGGGTGTCAGGCTCCCTGATCGCTGCACCCATCATCATCAATCAGCCGCAATCGGCGATCCTTGGCGTGGGAAAAATGGAAAAGCGTGTTGTCGTGCGAGAGGTCGATGGCGTCGATACCATCCAGATCCGACCAATGACCTATGTGTCCTTGACGATCGATCATCGCGCGCTGGACGCTCATCAGACAAACGCTTGGCTGACGCGTTTCGTCGAAACCCTCGAAGGCTGGCCAGCATAGCGCTGGCGGCCGCGCAAAGGAATGGGGCACCGTGAGGCGCCCCTTTGCTATCATTTGGCGTTGCGGATCGTCAGCGCCGGATTATGCGCAAAGAAATTGTGCGGCTCGATATGGATCGTTTTCCATTCGGTCGACATCACGGGCCAATCCTCCATGCGCGGGATATGGTGGAAGCCGGCCGTGAACCAGGTCACGATATCCTTGCCCATCAGCGGCTTGTTGGCCTTCACCCATTGCGGCAGCGTATCCGAGCCATCGCTCTGCATCGCATACTTGCCGCCCGCATACTGCTGATCGATGTTGTAGACGGTGTTCCAGACCGAATACTCGATGTAGGCGTTGCGCTTCATCGGCGGGTCATTGGCAAAGTCGAACGGGCCGTAGGCAACGTCGCCATGATGGATCATCCAGCCCGGCTCTTGGCCGAGATAGCCTTCGCGGGAGGGATCGGAAATCATGAAGTAGCGCGGCTTCATCGCCGACAGTTGATAGCGCGCCTCCATCTCGGTCTTCGGCATCGTGTGCTGCACCGTCCACATCGTGCGCCGCGGGTTCTTCGCGTCGACCTTGGCCGGAACGATATCCATCGTCCCGAAATGGTTGTCCGGCTGGTCGACGTCGAAGTCGATGCGGAAATTGAAGTAGTGGTCATGGTTTGCCGCCACCAGGTTCTGTGCGATCAGCGTTCCATGAGCCGTGTCTTGCGCGGCCGTCGGATCGTTCATCGAGGTCGATGCAACGCCCTTTACTGCGTCCAGACCCGTTGCCCCGATCATGATCCTGATCTGACCGTCGGGCTGCAGGCGATAGTCGATCAGATAGTCATAATTTCCGACTTCGGAGGCAGTGCGGACGACGAGCTCGCTCGCCGGACGGCCTTCGGCCGGGACCGGTTTTTCGGGAGTCTGTGCGAAGACTTCGAAATGGCGCCAGGCCGGATCGCCGATGCTGCGCTCGAAGACGCAGATTGCGTTCGGAATGGTCAGCGGATTGCCCTTGTCGTCGGCAATCGTTGCGGGCAAGAAGGTCGCATAGTCGGGGCAATCGACACCAGAGCGCAGCGGGCTCAGGAACAAGCCGAAGCCATACTCCCCGCTGTCCATATAGGTACGCCAATACCAGCCTTCTGTCGGGTCCATGTAAGGTACGAACACCTCGGACAGATGCGACTGGTAGATCACCGAACGCCACTTGTCCCCATCCTTCACGTCGAGGTTGGAGACGACGAGGCCGGGGCGCTTGTCAACGCGGAAGTTCATCCGCCACATATCCCATTCGAGGTGGCTGCCTGTGATCTTGTAGTTCGGGCCGCTGGGCTGGGACAGCTTCGCAGGGTTCATCTCAGGGCGGAGCGGCTCGCGCTCGGCAACTTCCTTCTCGGTATAACCCCAGTTGTCCTTGGGGCCGTCGATCACACCGGTGTCGATGACGCGAAGGACTTCCTTCTTACCGATGTCGTAGACGGCAAACAGGCCCTCGATGGGCTTTGCGTAGAAGTTCGATCCCTCGGGCACCTTGTAGCAGGGCACCTTCATCAGACGCGAGTTCTCGTATTCATCGGTGAGGAAGTTACCGGCAGTTAACGGCAAGCAGAAAGCCTGTTCCGGCGTCAGACCACGCTTCTTCAGGCCGGCGATCATGTCGGGATTGGCAAGCGCACCCTGAAGAGCGTCCATGAATTCGGTGAACAGCACCATCGGCTGCCCCTTGATCGGCGTCGTGCTTTCAACCGTGCCCTTGGTGATGTTGACGACTGCCTCCTTGAACCCCTGGGGGCTCGTCAGTTGGACCTTCGCCTCGCGGTCGATCTGGTCGCCTTCCTTCCACGAGAGAACCTCCTCCTTGGTGGGCTCCTTGAGCTCGATCAGCGGATAAAGCGTATTGTCGTCGACCACTTTCTGGTCGCGCAGGATCTTGTTGATCTTCTGATATTCCTCTGCCGTCAGCCCATCCAACGGATGAGCGATAGCAGCTGGCGCGCCAAGCGCCAGAAGCAAGCCGGCCGAAGCCAGATATCGCTTTATGTTCATTGCATCCTCCCTATTGCATGCCTTCACTGATCAAGCGAATACCACCTGGATATTCGTGTATTCCTGCAGCCCTTCCTCGGCGAATTCGACGCCGAACCCGGAAGCCTTCACGCCGCCGAACGGGGCGTTCGGCTGAATGGCGCCATGCTTGTTGATCCAGACCGAACCGCACTCCATGCGGCTGGCAACCACCTTCGCGGCTGAGATGTCGGACGACCAGACGGAACCTCCGAGGCCATTGGCGCTGTCGTTTGCAAGTGCAATTGCTTCGTCGACGCTGCTGTATTTGATGACAGGAAGCGCAGGACCGAACTGTTCCTCGTCGACAAGCGGATCGCCGTTCTTCAAACCAGCAATGATGGTCGGCGGGAAGAACAATCCCTCGCCCGGCTCACCGCCCAGCAACACCGCTCCTCGCTCTTTGGCATCCTTGACGAGACGCGAGAGCTTTTCGAACTGCATGCGGTTCTGCACGGGGCCGAGAACACTGCCCTCCTCCATGCCGTCACCGACAGGAATGTTGCGCGCGTAGGCGACAAGAGCATCGCAGACGGCATCGTGGTTCGACTCGTGGACATAAAGACGCTTCATCGCCGCGCAGGTCTGGCCGTTGTTGATGAAAGCGCCCCAGAACAGGCCCTCGGCAATTGCCTGCGGATCAGCATCGGGCAGGACGATCCCGGCATCGTTGCCGCCGAGTTCGAGCGTCAGGCGCTTCATCGTCTCCGCGGCAGAGCGCATGACTTTCTGGCCTGTGGCGCACGAGCCCGTAAACACGATCTTGCTGATGTCGGGATGAGCCGACATTGCCGCACCGATGTTGAACTCGCCGTCGTCGCCGGTCACGACATTCAGGACGCCGGGCGGCAGCACCTCGTTCATGATTTCGACCAGGCGAAGTGTCGCAAGCGGCGTCAGCGGCGACGGCTTGATGACGACGGTGTTACCGGTGCGCAGAGCCGGCATGACGTGCCAGATGGCGATCATGACCGGGAAGTTCCACGGGGTGATCGAGCCGACGACGCCGAGCGGCTTGCGATGAAGTTCGATACGCCCTTCGCTGCTGTCCTGAAGGATTTTCGGCGGCAGCGACAGCGCGGTCGTATAGCCTGCCCAGGCAACAGCACCTCCCAGCTCCCAGCGCGAGCCGAGCCCGTTCAGCGGCTTGCCCTGCTCGAGCGTGATCAGCCGCGCGAGTTCGTCGGCGTGTGCTTCAATGTGGGCGGTAGCGGCCGCACAGGCGGCTTGCAATTCCTGCTCGCTTTTGGCCGACCATGCGGGAAAAGCTGCCTTGGCGGCAGCAATGGCAGCGTTGAGCTCTGCAGCGCCCATGATCGGCGCACGGCCAACTTCGCCTCCCGTGGCCGGGTTGAGCACGCTGAAACTGCGCTCGCCGGTCATCGGCCTTCCGTCGATCGTGGCGCTATGGATCGTCATTCTCACCTCCTCCGAATGAGGTCCCGACCATCGGACAGGACTGGAAGCGGAGACTAGGCGATAACAGGCATCAGGACTTGGACTGAGCCGTCTGCATCTATGGACAAATCCGTCAGTGGCGGCGCGCAACAACGCCCGGTGCGGTGCCGTATTTCTTTCGGAACTCGCGATAGAAATAGGAAAGATCGTTGAAGCCGGCGTCGTAGGCGACTGCGGCAATCCCGTCGGTCGGCTTGGTGGTCCGCGGCTGCGTCAGCGTTGCATGCGCAAGTTCCAGCCGACGGCTGAGCAGCCGATGGCCTGGCGTCTCGCCAAGCAGGCGGAAATGCCGCTGCAACATGCGCTCCGAAACATTGAGCCGCCTTGCCAACTCGCCGGGCCCGAATGTCGGATCGGCACGGTGCCGATCAATCATGGCGAGCGCTCGCGACAGCAGGGTTTCGCCGGGTCCCGCAGCTTCGGCTGTCTTAGTACTGTGAAGGTAGGCGCCCAAAAGCGACAACATCGCCTCGCCGAGCTGCGCCGACGCTCCAGGCTCTGTGAGCATCTTGGTAATCACGGCCCGCATTGCCAACCAAAGGGGATCGTCCCGACTGATGGCGACGCCATCAGTACAGGACTTGCCAAACCGATGAAGCATCTCGGCGCGTGGCATATGGACCGACAACTGGCTGGAGCGCTCACCGTCATAAACGAACGACGACGGCCGAACGGAATCGACAAGGAACATGTCTCCCGGGGCCAGCCGGGCTGAACGCTCGCCCTGCTCCACGCGACAGTGCCCCTCGTCCTGGATCAGCAGGAACAGATGCTCACCGGGGTCCTGCCGGATTGATTTCATCCCACGCTGCACGTGGCGGGCATCAAGTGCAACGATCGCAGTATCGAAAAGCCCCATACGACGCGTTGCCACATCGCCGGCCATCACATTGGTGCGGGCCATGGGTTCAACGTCGAACGCACCACAAACTTTCCGGATTTCCTCCTGCAGAACCTCTACGGCCACCGGCTTGTGCACCGGCGTTACCAGCGACTGCATTCTCCCCTCCCTGGCTCCTGCAGACTTGACTTAAGCGTTCCTGTCGTATCGCATCCTAGTCCGAATTGATACAGGTCGTCCATCAGCACATTCTCACGTGCGTATTGGATGCTGGTCGGTCAAGGTGCTTCAGGAATGCGCTAACGCAGCGTCTCGCTCGAGGCGTTCGCAACCCACTCGAGGATGACACATAGCGGACGAGTGGAGACACCTGCAGCTATAAGTTCCAGAACCAGGACTTGCCGATCTCAGCCGAAGCCTCCTCCGGCGTAACCCCGATGTCGCGAAGCTGATCCCTCGTCAGCTCCGCGATTGCCCGCCGGCTGCGACGTTTCTCCAAGCGCCAGGACAGAAACGCCAGGGCGCGTCTCAAAGCGCTTCGCAGCGGGGCGGCGTCGCTTTTCCAATCCAGTTCCTTCCCGACGTCGGCCGACATTTCACTCTCCTGTCATCAGCGATCCACCATGCGATAAGCAGAACGCCAATAGGATAAGGCTGGCGAATACATCGAAGGAAGGTTATTACAGTTATACAAAGCATAAGGATTTTTTATGATACCCAACCTTGATCAACTCTTGGCTTTTGTAACCGTCATCGATCTAGGGAGTTTCACGGCGGCGGCCGACAAGGTTGGCCTTACCCAACCGGCCGTCAGTCTGCAGGTCAAACTGCTCGAGCAGCGGCTTGGGGTTCGGCTGATCGAGCGCGTGGGGCGACGCGCACTGCCATCGCCAGCCGGCTCGGATCTTCTCATTCACGCAAGGCGCATCCTGGAAGAATGCGGTGCGGCGGCCGATGCAATGACGCCACATCGAGAGGGCTCGGCCGGTCGTGTCAGGATCGGCAGCGGCGGGACGGCGTCAATACACCTGCTTCCTCGCGCAATCGCGTCCGCGAGAAAGCGAATGCCGGGACTTGAGATCACCGTCCGGATCGGCAACACCGAAGAGGTCTTGCGCGATCTTGAGGCAAACGCACTCGACCTCGCCGTCGTCACCCTTCCCGCCTCTGGCCGGTCGCTGGAGATCGAGCCTTTCTACGAGGACGAGTTGCTGGCAGTGGCTCCCAAAGACAGCGAAATACCCGAAGGAGGACCCGACGCAGCGTTTCTCAAAGACAAGGTTCTCATGCTCTACGAGGGCGGCAACACGCGCGCTGCCACGGACGGGTGGTTCGCCGACGCGGGCGTCCGGATACAGCCTGCGATGGAGTTCGGAAGCGTTGAAGCGATCAAGGAGCTGGTCGCCGCAGGATTGGGCTGGTCGCTGCTGCCTGCACTCGCGTTGACGCAAGACCGTGCAGGATTTCTCATGACGTCGCCCGTCAGGCCGCGCCTGGTCCGTCAGCTCGGTATTGTTTTGCGCCGGGACAAGCACCTCACCAAAGGTCTGCGGGAAGTTATGAAGTGTCTGCGCGAATTCTGAGGCTAGCTTTAGGACGAATACTGTTGGCGGCGTCGCCGTTGCTGTCATGTGCCGTTCTCATGATCCGACAAGGGCACTGTCTGCGTACATCCCATATCTGCCATTCACATGAATGTGCACAATGGGGCCCTATGGTAGCGTTTTTGATTGACTACAACACGGCATGCGCTAGCTCTTATACAGACAGCTGATTCAATACTGGTGGGATGCATCGAAATATTTAGGCGCCGCGCAACGAGGAGGCCCAACCCATATGCCGGAAAATCGTGCGAATTGGCCCAAGCTGGTTCCACAAGGATCCGAATTCTTCAGCCGCGCCGAGGCAGTCTTCTCGCTCTGGGATCTCGACCTCGTTCTGGTCGATTGGTCCGAAGAACTCGCAGAGCGCTCGGGGTTCAACGAGCAGCCCCCCACGAAGTTGGGTGATGTATACCCAGCGCTGGCAAACCCTCCCTCCGCAGACCTCGTACAACTCGTCATCAATACCGGCCGGCCGCAATCCATCCGGTTAGGTGTATCAACCGACGACCGGTACGACCTGTTGCTGTTGCCGGCCAAAGAGGGGTTGGCGATCGTCGAAATCGGCGCCGCTGATCGCAACGAGACGACAACTGCACAGGAGCAGGAACGAGCGCTGCTCCTGCACCAGGCAACCCATGACGTCCTGACGGGACTGCCCAACCGCCGGCAGTTCAGCGATGAACTGGGGCGGCTTCTTCCTACCGACGACAACAGCACTCTTGCGCTGATGCAGATCGACCTGGACGACTTCAAACCAGTCAACGATACGCTAGGGCACGGCGCTGGAGACATTGTTCTAAAGCTTGCCGCCGGCAGGATCCGAAGCGTTCTTGGCATGGATGAGACAGCCTTCCGCCTTGCCGGTGACGAATTCGCGGTCATCCAGACTGCTCAAGAGCAGCCACGTGAGGCCGAGCGACTGGCTGACGCGCTGGTTGGCGAATTCAAGAAGCCATTCGTGGTAGACGGCATCACTGTCTTTGTGGGAGCCAGTATCGGTATTGCGATTGCGCCCCGCGATGGCGATGAGGGCGAGCAATTGATGAAGGCGGCCGACGTCGCCCTCTATGCTGCCAAAAAGGAAGGACGCCGTCGCGCGCGGACCTTTGACCCCAGCATGTTGGTGGTGCTGGAACAACGAGAGTTGCTGAGGCGCAGCCTCAGGGTCGCGCTCCAGCATGGCGAGTTCTTCCTCGAATATCAGCCTCTTGTCGACAGCTCGCGTACCGTAACCGGTTTCGAGGCTCTCCTGCGCTGGCGCCATCCGAGGCTCGGCGTGATCCCTCCGATCGCCTTTATCCCGATGGCAGAAGCAGATGGGCTGATGAGCGAAATCGGCCAATGGGTGCTGGAACAAGCCTGTCGGGAAGCTCTGAGCTGGCCGGACCATTACACTGTTGCCGTCAACTTATCCCCGGCGGAATTCTTGACAGCAGGTTTCACTGATCGCGTGTCGCAAACTCTCGATCTTATCGGTCTTCCCGCCGAACGCCTGGAACTCGAGATTACGGAAACCGTTCTGCTGGAGCGCACGATCAACAATCTCGATACTTTGAACACCCTCAACGTACTTGGCATCCAGATCTCGCTCGACGACTTCGGGACGGAGTACTCATCCCTGAGTTACCTGAAGAATTTTCCCTTCGATAACATCAAAATCGACAAATACTTCATCAACGACCTCCTGGACGACGAAAAGAGCCAGACGATCGTGCGGTCTGTCATTGCGCTGTCGCACGGGCTTGGCATGCGCGTCACTGCCGAAGGCGTGGAGACAGCCGAACAGGCCGCGTGGCTGCTGGAGGAGGGCTGCGACAGACTGCAGGGGCACTTCCTGAGCCCACCGATGCATGTGGACCGCATTGGCCAATTCATCGGCCACCGGAAAGCGCGGCGGGCAAACGGCGGCGCAACGAGGACCATGACGGGTCCGGAGGGAGCCGGGATGGCGATTGGCCAAGGAGGTGCGGGTTGAAAAGGCAGGAGGCGGCGGTGGTAGCAGACACGGCTTTCGAGCAACTTCTCAATCTGGAAATGGAGATGGCAACGTTCACGGCCGACTGGCTGCATTGCGATCAGCTCTCGAACTATGTCGCCCGAATGGTCAGCCACGACCGCCGTGATCCGCTGCGCCACTCCAACCTTCTTTCTTCGGCCCTCAACGAACTCCTCGAGATGTCGTTTCGTTCGGACGCGCAAGAGGGTGAACTGATATGCGTCTTCTATCGTCATGAACAGATCGAACGGATCGAGTTGAGCTTTCCGTGCCCGTCGCAACAGCGTCGCTTTTACTCTGTACTCGTCGAGGATCTGAAACACAATGGACAACTGGCAAACTACGTAGAGGTCATCGCCGACGAGACGGCTCCCCTGGAGCAAGCAGTCCTATTGGGATTGGCGGTCAACTATGACGCCGACATAGAGCTACGCACTTCGACTGCCGACGCGCTCACCTTCGTTGTCGACCTGCCGCTCGAGAGGCTCCTCCATTGACCCCGAACAGTTCGTCACCTGTCTTTACGACGCAATTCGACACCGGCAATCAGGAATTTGTAGCAACCGGCGTTCTCCGACCCCGTTCGATCACCGACATCGCGGATGATCTCTTACTGCTGCGAGACAAGATTGAAACGGTCCAGGGGGTCTTCTACGTCAATCTGAAACGCGTCACGCACATGAACAGCACGGCATTCCGTGCCTTGGCGCGGGTCCTGGTCGACGCCTCCCGCTCGCGGCCGGAGCTCAGGATTGTCGTTCTCACATCGAGTGTTGTCGCATGGGCAACGCAGTTGTTTCGGCATCTGAGCGAACTCTCGCCTAATATCTCCATGGAGATATATGATTCTGCCTTCTATCCCGGTCAGACATTTGTCGAGAACAAGAGTTTCATCCCTATCCTCCGGACACAGACGAAAATGACCTGGCGTCACGAGCGGGAGATCCTGCCACGGCACGGACTGCGCAGCGGCATGGCGATCGCCGACATTTGCTGCGGCATCGGTGATTTCGCAATGCTTGTCAGGAAGGAATTCGACCCCGCCAGGATAGTCGCGCTCGACCACTCCATGGCAAGCCTCGACTATGCGCGCTCCGTTGCGGAAGACTTCCGCGTCCGCGATATCGAGTACACTTATGGCGATGCATCGCAGATGCTGTTCGAAGGCGACCAGTTCGATTTTGTGACGTGCCGGCACTCGTTGCAGATCTTCAACCGACCCGAACTCCTCTTGAGGGAGCTTTATCGCATCTGCAAGCCGGGCGGCAGGGTCTACATCACCAACGAAAAGAACTCCCACTGCCTGGGTGAGCCCCGCGCCGACAGCATCCAGTGGACCTATAACGAGGTTGCCAAGCTCTTTCGCCATTTCGACATGGACGTGGAAATGGGGCCAAAGGGCTCTCGCCTGTTGCTGGATACTGGTTTCGAGGATGTGAGGATCGAAAGCTTCATGGTCACTAACCTCGACGGCGATCCGCAGGAGTTCGCCGACGTCATTGAAGCCTGGGAAGATGTTTACGCCGGGGAAATGTCCGTCAGACGAGGAGACTCCCCCGAGTTCGTCGCGCGGTTCAGGCAGGGCTTTAGAGATCATATCTTTGCCGCCCTTCACCCGAGAGGCTACGCCGGTTGGCCTATTTGGGCAGCGTCGGGGCAAAAGCCGCTATGACCGGTGCCTTAAAGAAGCCGAGCCTCGGATTGCGCTCGTTTCGGACGAAATTCATCATCGTCGTCGGCGGCGCCGTGCTTTTCGATCTTCTTGTCAGCGGCGGCCTCGCGCTCTGGAATGTGCAACGGCTGTCGCGCGATGCGACCACTCAGGTCGGCGAAGGGCTTGAAAGAGCAAGCCAGGATTATATCCGCTCCTCCACCGATTCCACGGTCGCGCAGGTTGGCCTGCTTCTCGACCAGGTGCATTCCGACGTTAAAGCCCTGGCCGGCGTACTACAGGCGCAGATAGATCGACCGACCCGAAACGACGAGGTTGGGGCAGCAATGGTCAAAGCTGACCCCGATGCTGTGACGGTAATCTTCAATAATACAGGCGGCTGGGCGCAGAACGGCCCCGGCTCAGAATCCGTCGTCAGTGTCTGGGGCTATCTCCTCGACAAGGATCATCATCCGCTGCCGCAAGTGCAGGCCGATATTGAAACCAGCGCTGTTCTTGATCTCGTTGCCCCGAACCTGCTGCGAAATGGCGCGTCCAAACTTCAAATGTACTACATCGGCCCGAAAGAGCGGCCAATCTTCAGAACTGCTCCCTACACGGATCAGGCGCAAACATTCGACAAGCTCTATCCCGGCCACAATGAGGCGAACTTCTGGGACTTCTTTTTTCCGGGTATTTACGAGTCATGGCAGCAGTGGGCGCAAAATCCAGCCTCTCGCCCCGTTCCCGAAAACATTACCCAGACTGCCCCCTACACCGACGCCATAACAGGAAAGCTGATCGTTAGCTTTTTCCATCCGCTCTGGACGGCCGACCACCGCGACGTGGCTGGGATCGCCGGCACCGACATAACGCTCGATCAGCTTGCCGAAATTGTCGAACACGTGAAGGTCGCGGAAAGCGGTTTCGGCTTCCTCGCCATGTCAAACGGCAATGTCGTTGCAATCAACCGAACCGGGGAGAAGGTCATCGGCTTGCGCGCGGCAAGCGACGCGACCAACCAGGGCGTGACAGGAGTTGACCGCTCGCTCCGAAACAGTTCGCAAAAAGCCATTGCCTCTCTTCCACTCGATACGGATGGTGTCATTCAGCACATCTCACTGAACGAGAATGGCGAGGACGTGCCCTATCTGGTGGTCACCAAACAGCTCCGACCGTCCAATCTATGGGTCAATGGCCCGGTTCAGCGTGAAGTCATGTCGCTTGGCATTATCGTACCGGAGCGCGAGATCTATGCCTCGCTCATCGCTGCCCGGGAGCAGATAGCGCGGGCAACCAATCGTATCCTGCTCTATCAGATCCTCGCGGTTCTCGTGTCACTGCTCATCGTCGCAGCCGCAGTATTTGCGGCGTCGAAGCGCATTACCAGCGGGATCAGTGCTCTGGCGGCTGCCGCAAAGCGCATTGAAGCGAAGGACTATTCCGTGCGGGTGGCGATTACCAGTAAGGATGAGGTCGCGCAGGCCGGCATAGCATTCAATCGCATGGCCGAACAGATCAGCTTCCACACCGAGAACCTCGAAAATCTGGTCGAGGAACGCACGAAAGAGATCGAGGAGGCAAAGGAAGAAATCTCGGTATTGAATACGCAGCTGAAGAGCGAAAACCTACGCCTCGGCGCCGAACTCGATGTGGCCCGACACATCCAGATGATGGTGTTGCCACGCGCAACGGAGCTCGGCGCGGTAGAGCATTTGGAAATTGCCGCCTATATGCGTCCCGCCGACGAGGTTGGTGGCGACTACTATGACGTCTTGCAGAATGGCAGGACCCTGAAGATCGGTATTGGCGATGTTACAGGTCATGGCCTGGAGAGCGGCGTGCTGATGTTGATGGTGCAATCGGTCGCCCGCGCCTTGCTCGAGGCGGGAGAAACCGACCCATCGAAATTCCTTGCACACCTGAACCGAGCGATCTTCAAGAATATCGAGCGGACGAGGACCAATAAGCACCTCAGCTTGTCTTTTCTTGACTACGATGGTGAGCGCCTCACGATCTCTGGACAACATGAGGACCTCATTGTCATTCGCCAGACAGGCGAGGTCGAGCGCATCGATACCGGTGACCTCGGCCTGCCGGTTGGACTTGAATCCGATATCTCGCCCTTTGTTGATACTCGCGAGATATCCTTCGCGAAAGGCGACCTGATCGTGCTTCATACGGACGGTGTCACGGAAGCCGAAAATACACGGGGCGAGCTGTTCGGCATCGATCGGCTTTGTCAGAGCGCACGGCGCCTGCATGGCCAGACCGCCGAAGAGGTAAAGGACGGTATTATCGAAGGGCTGATGGCCTATATCGGAACGCAGAAAATACATGATGACATCACGCTGGTTGTGATGCGGCATAGGTAATGACATGACCGTCACGCTCTTTGGACAGAAACACCTCACCTCCCCCGATACGACTCACGCGTTCCGGCTTCGGTTGTTTGACGGTCCGCTTGATCTCGCCTGGAAGCATTCCGGCATGACGTCTGACTTCATCGCCGAGATGATGGCGCCAAGGTTTCGTCCATCGAAGCGGATCTACAATCAGCTCAAGCAGGACATCGGTTATCTCGCAAACGAACTGATCGAGAACGCCATCAAGTTTCGCGTTCGTGGGGAAGTCGTGGTAGAAGCGCGTGCACAACCGGATTGTTTTCGACTCAGGGTGTCCAATTTTGTCGACAGCGAGACGGCCGACAGATTCAAGCAACTGCTCGGGAAGGTAACGAGCGGCGATCCCGGTGATCTGCTTATCAGGCAGATCGAGTCAAATGCCATGACCGCGACCGGCGATGCGTCCGGCTTGGGTTTGCTGACCTTGATGAGCGACTACGAGGTGCAGTTTGCGTGGCTCTTCGAGGAGGAAAACCCTCGCGAACGAACAAGGCTTGAAACATATGCCGCGATGGCAATTCCGGCATGAAACGGCAGGAGGTGCGCCATGGAAATTAGAGAAGAAGCCTACCGCGTCTGGTCCGAAGGCAGCACCGTCTATTTTGATGGGACAATGCGTCTGTCGGGACCTGACGCGTATGCGCCTGTCCAAGCCCTCGCGATGAAGGCGCTCGAAAATGGGGGCGGCAAAACCACTTTGGACCTGACGGGCCTGGAGTTCCTCAATTCCTCCGGCATAAACCTGCTCGCCAAACTGACGATCGAAGCGCGCAACCGCCCGGACATTCATTTGACCGTGCTGGGGTCATCACAGATTTCGTGGCAGACGAAGTCGCTGCCCAACCTCAAGAAACTGCACCCGGGCGTGGATCTAAGGATGACCTGACGGCCTACGACTGAGTGAAAAGAAAGGGCGGTGCTCGCCTGATCGATATTGGAGGCTGAATTGCCAGACGAACGATCTCGCTCCTCCCCCGCACCATCCGATGCCGGCGTCGGTGACGACGGCAGGGCTGTGCAGATGGAACGTCGTCGCTTTCCTCGCGAGACGAAATCACAAGAAGAGCAGCCCGCACCGCCACCAGCATTGAAGCCGTTGCGGTTTTCCACGCGCGACCTCGAACCGGAACAGCAATTTGCCGCCTGGCAGTCTTACGTCGCGCCGCTTGTCGATATCAGGCGCCCGGATGGTTCTCCCATGGGCTTTGCGGCCGACCACGCGGCTTGGAACCTCGGCGGCATGCTAATCGTGCAGCAAAACACCCCCGCCCATAGCTACATGCGTTCGGAAGCCAAGGTGAGGTCAAGCCCTATCGATCACTGGCATATTTCTGTATTGCGCAGCGGCCGGACGTGGACGGAAGTCGGTGGACACGTTTCCGAGGGCGAACCAGGAAAGGTGGAGTTGCGCAGTTTGGGGCATCCCTTTCGCGGTCGATCGACGGACGCCGAAACCCTGTCCCTCTATCTGCCTCGGGAACTGCTCCATCCCGCCTCCACCGAGATCAAGAACAACATCGCGCTTTCCGGAACGCGTGCCAAGCTACTGATCGACTATCTGGACGGCGTGGAGGCGAAGCTCGCGCAGCTGGCGGAGGTTGACCTTCCGCATGTCGTCCAGACCATCCGTGACATGATCCTGACCTGGGTTTCGTCATCGCCAGCACACCTCTCATCCGCAGAGCCGCACAACAATCTGCCGCTGAAGGAGCGCGTCTACCACTTCGTCCAGCACAATTTGATGTCGTCCGAGCTGACAACCGACCGTTTGTGCCGGGAATTGGGCGTCTCGCGCACGCGGCTCTATCAGGCTTTCGAACCGGACGGCGGCGTGCATCACTATATTCAGCGACGCCGGCTTTTGTCCGCACACGCCGCTTTGAGTGATACGTCGAACCGGCTACAGATCGTCGATATCGCCTTTGCAGCAGGCTTTTCCTCAGCCGCGCATTTCAGCCGCGCCTTCAGCAAGGAATTCGGCTACAGCCCGCGCGAGGCGAGGCACGTGGCCATGCCGTCTTATCTCGGGCACTCGGTCGAGCCCGAGTCCGAGGCCGAGAGCGCTCAATCCTTCGACACGTGGCTGAAAACACTCGGGCACACCCGCCGCGCCTGAGCGCTGCCATTCCTGTCGCGTTAAAGCGGCCATCGGCAGGATGCCGGAGGCTGATAGCCCCACCTGTTCGGCCACTCTGATCGCCCGCGTCACGCCCATTCGTGTGCCAAAATCAATCATGCGCGAAAGCGGCTGGGGCACTACCAAAGGCAGCAGAAATGGACGCTGCTGCAAGTTTCTGGATGCGCAGCTAACGACAGGCGCCCCGTAAGCCCTTAATAAAGAAGCATAATCGCAGAGCAGTCAGTCAGACGGAACGCACAGCAAATGCGCTCCCTTCGTCAATGAAGCAACTTTCAGGGGCATGTCATGGAACCGACCAATCCTACGATCCAGATCAGCAATCCTCGATATCCTGCGAATGATCCTTACCGCGTCGTCGAGCGCGAGGAAGTCCTTGCACAGGCCTTTCGGGCTTTCGTGCAGCGAGCCGTTGCTGCGGGTTGGAAGGAATCGGAGGTTGCTCTGACTTTGGCCGATATCGCCGATGACTACGTAATGGCTCTCGCTCGAAGGGTTACGGCAAACTAGTACCGAGTACCGTCCGCGTATCGCAGCTGGGGGCAAACGCGGAAATGCCAACATCCCTTCAACCGGCCCGAGGCACGCCGCTTTGCAGATGACGCGAAGCGGTGGGCCTCGGTCGTTGAGCCCTGGCTAACCCAGTTCAACATCCTTGGCCGCGTCCTCGATAGATCAAGTCGGCGCCAAGACCGACAATCTGGAGCAGTCATTTGCTTTACAGATATCACGCTGTACCGTCTCCGAGCAGCCATCGGCAGCGGCTCGAATGCGCATGACTGCCGCGCCTAGAAGGAGGAATGATGTTTCATCATGTTTCTATCGGCGTGTCCGATCTTGAGCGTGCCCGCAAATTCTACGATGCAGCACTCGAGCCTTTGGGCTACACGAGGCTTTCAACGAGTGACAAGTGGCTGGGTTATGGCGCCGAACAACCCCAGCTTTGGATAAAGCTCGCAGAGCGCCCGGTTGTCCCCGATATGGAGTCGGGATTGCACTTCTGTTTTGTTGCCGACAGCGAGGAAGGTGTCAGAGGCTTTCACGCAAAAGGCATAGCCAATGGCGGGACGGATAATGGCGAACCCGGCATCCGTCCCGAGTACGCATCCTTCTATTATGCAGCATTCGTCATCGATCCGGATGGCTATCGCCTGGAAGCCTTTTTTCACCACCCTGAATGAAGGCCCGCGACGCGGGTCGCCGCAAATACCCCTGATCGCAAGGCAACCGAATGTCGCAACACCTTGAGCCGGCCTCCTCTCGTCCGCCTTCAGCGGTGATTTGGGTCGGCTTTATTGCGCTGTGCGTCGGTATGTTCATGGCGATCCTGGACGTGCAGGTCGTCGCCACATCCCTGCCAACGATCCAGCAGGCCATCAATATCGATCCTGACCAGATGAGCTGGATCCAGACCGTCTATCTCATCGCGGAGGTGGTCGCCATACCGCTCACCGGCTTGCTGACGCGCGTCTTGACGATGCGATGGTTATTCGTCGCCTCCATCGGCCTGTTTGTCGTCGCTTCCGCCGGCTGTGCGGCAAGCAGCGACTTCAGCGAGTTGGTTGCCTGGCGGGTACTTCAAGGCTTCTCCGGCGGCACGTTGATTCCCGCGGTGTTTTCTGCTGTTTTCATCCTCTTTCCAAACGAACGGCAGGCAATTGCCACAACAATTGCGGGCGTACTGGCGGTCCTGGCCCCCACTGTCGGACCGATCATCGGTGGCTGGCTGACGTCGACCTACTCGTGGCACTGGCTGTTCCTCATCAATATCATTCCCGGGATAGTCTCGGCGCTCGTGGCGTGGCGGTTCCTGCCGGCGCAAAAGGGCGACACCTCCGAACTTCGAAATCTCGATAGTCTGTCGCTTGTCATGATGGCGTTGGCACTGACGAGCCTCGAGTTGGGACTGAAGGAAGCGCCGACGAGCGGCTGGATCTCGCCTTATGTTCTGAGCCTGCTGGTGGTAAGCCTGGTTTCTGGGGCCGCGTTTGCATCGCGGTCGCTGCGCAGGACACGCCCGATCGTCGACCTGCATCATTTCCACGATCGGAATTTCCTGATCGGTTCGGCCCTCAGTTTCGTGCTGGGGATCGGCCTCTTCGGTTCGGTCTATCTCATGCCGGTTTTCCTTGCCTTCATCAGGGGGCACAACGCCTTGGAAATCGGGACGACGATGCTGGTCACGGGTATCACGCAGCTGATCGCCGCGCCGATCGCCGTTGCGCTGGAAAAGCGAACGGATCCGCGCCTGCTTTCGGCCGCAGGCTTCGCATTGTTCGCAGTAGGATTGGGGATGAGCGCATTTCAGGATCCGCGCTCCGACTACGACGCCATGTTCTGGCCCCAGGTCGTGCGCGGCGCAGCGATCATGTTCTGTCTGCTGCCACCGACCCGCCTGGCGCTCGGAACCTTGCCGCCGGCGCAGGTGCCTGATGCAAGCGGGCTCTTCAATCTGATGCGCAATCTTGGCGGGGCGATCGGCATCGCAATGATCGATACGATCATCTACACGAGGTCGGAGCCGCTTGGGCAGGGGCTATGGGATCAACTGCGAGCCGGAGACGCAACCACAGCAGCGTTTGTCGGGGCGCCAACCGGCACGATCACCGGCAGTCCAGGCACCCTCAGTCCCGACACCATCGCCGCGCTGGATCCGCTGGTGCAGACGGCAGCAAGCGTCCAGGCGATCAACGAGGCTTGGCTGATCGTCGCCGTACTGACAGGCTGCGCACTGCTCTTTCTGCCATTCGCAAAACCGATCGCTCCGCCGCAATGAAATTGCGGGAAGGCCTTTCATTTGGTGATGCCAACCTCAAAGAGTGAACAGAGCGTTCAGTCGTCTTTTCATGGCAGATGCCGCTTCCCATGTTAAACCAATCGCAAATCCC
>Ga0123342_1004590_pt1 | contig 20882 bp, 11 predicted proteins | sample Turbeawhitnodule_FD_89960 | JGI IMG/M metagenome (GOLD analysis project Ga0123342, IMG submission 89960) | Root nodule microbial communities of legume samples collected from Mexico - Turtle bean Mexico white nodule | ecosystem: Host-associated > Plants > Roots > Nodule | place: Mexico: Nepantla...
AGGCTTTGGACAAAGGGAACCTTTAGGTGGCTTCCGATTATACCAAGAACAAGAACAATGATAGAGAATTGAGAAAAGGAAACAAACTGCATATATTATTCATGTATCAAAAAATAGTTCAATACTCTATTTATAGAGTACTAAAGATGATAAAATCCTAATAAAATCCTGATAAAATCCTGATAAAATCCTAATAAAATCCTCATAAAATCCTAATAAAATCCTGATAAAATCCTAATAAAATCCTAACTAATTAAATAAATGATTAAATTCTAATAAAATCCTAACTAATTAAATCCTAAAACTTTAGAATATAACAAATACATTCTCATTATGCACAAAGTTGGATATTTGGGATATGGAGTTTTCAAGATTGGATATTTGATGGTAGCCTAACATCAAATAGGCTCTAATATTAAATCACAAATCATTTATCTAAAATGCTTAAGATGTTTGAAGGAGGCTCATGAATATTTTTGTACTTTTTAAACCTCTTACTCTAGTCTACCTTGTACTGAAATTTGCTTTATATTTAGAAGAATATGGGAATATCTGGTCAAACTCTAGACTACTTAGTCACAAACTTCTCCATAAACTAACTTGGCCTTAAGAATGGACTATGCTGGATTTAACCCCCAAAGCTTGCTTAAGTAAGGAATTAACACATTCTTGACATCATAAACTTGACATATGAAGTTGAAGTTTCTGGACATCATCATGGGTGTGTAATAAGCCTTAAATATTCTTAGGAAGTGTGGGTTTTAGGTTTAGCTTAACCTCACAAAACACCCTATTAACTAGACTGAACATGGGTGGTCGATAATGTGACATGATAAACCTAACAAACTTTGTTAGAATGAATTCTGATACCATCTCATAAAGTGTGAGTTTTAGGCCTAACTCAACCTCACAACTGGCTTGCAATGTGAGATTTTCATCTACTTGTATACTATCATTTGGTCATATTTCTAGTCGATATGGAATCGTCAAGAAATATCATATTTTAAACCAAATGACCTAAAAGCTTTGGCTATTAGGTTAGAATACATAAATGTTTAATATTTTTTATAATGCTGACATCTATCATAAAATTGGTCACATCATTTAATGTTAAGTTTGCTAGACTGCATTAATTAATAACAATGCTACAATCCTTGAGTTTTTCTTTTAGTGAATAATGCTTTTAGTGGCATGTCATGGGAATCAATATGCTTGATGTAAAGAGAATACAACGACAAACAACCTTGTTCTATTAAATGCCCAAAGCTTCTAAGACTAGTTTTATGCTTCCTATATTTTTTCTATTCCTTTCTTTTATGAAGATAGAACTGCCATTATAATCAGAGAAAAAGGGGTTATGGGTCCGAGATAATCTGCTCTTGCTTAGAGTAAGGCAGATTTGCCAACAATGTGAGCACCATTCAAATAGACATTCAAGTAAAAATTTTGTGCTTGATATAGACTCTTTTTCCACTTAAAATCTGTTACCATTCTTCAGTTTAATCTTTCACATTAGGTGGGCCATTCAAAAGTTTTTGGTCAAGCAGATTTCAGACATTTCCTCTTCTAAAAGCTTACGATGTATAAATTTTCTCATAGTAAGGCTAGTCATACAAAAATTCTGTCATTTTAAGCTTATAAAAGAGTAATACAAAAATTTCGCATGTCTAGTAATTGAATATGAGAAAGATGTGTTTGACTTTTCAGTATATTAGTTCATGCCTTTGTTGCCATAATCTAGGAGAATGAATTGGCAAGGGTGAAAATGAAGGAGTAAACTTATTAGGTGTTATGGGTTGCATCAATTGTCTGGTGGCGGGTCAGATAAGCCAAGTCACAATCAAAGAGCTCGATTCCTAGCGGGACAATTGTTGAGGGGGAGATTGTTGTAGGGTGCATCAATTGTCTCGTGACAGAGGGGTCAGGTTGACCAAATTACAATTAAATTATGACTTTTGAGTTACTAAATTCTTAAGTAGAAAAAATTGCATTGTAACTATAAATTGTGGCTTTTAGTCTAGTGGTAAGTGCTTGAGAAACAATTGTTTGTCATTTTAGTATGTACCCCAAATTTCAACTCCACTCTTAGTTCCATTGATATATAAATTATAGAATGAAAATTTAATAAATTGGGGGTGAAATTTAAAGCTAACTAGGGATAAAAAGGGGGGACATTGTGATTTGTGAGTACAATCATTGTGATTGTTGCTATAATTTGATTGAATTCATTGTGTAAATTCCTTTGGATTTTGTCAAAATTAACATATTAGATTAAAAGTTTTAGCTCTAAAGATGCATTTTTCCATTTAAGAATTTGTGTGATTCAAAACCGTAGTGGAGTATATATTACTCTCCTACCTGGGATGTAATGCCATTTAAAACATTAACATTGCATAGAGACTGTGGAGAGGGGGACTGTTCAATATATAGATTAGATACCTTTCCCACCCTCTGTATCTGATCTATTTTGGGTATACTTGTTTATTTTTCTGTTTTAATAGGGTGTAGATATCCAACTTGGAATGGCAATTGATAGTGCCAAAGCCACTCTTGCAGTGAAGCGTAGACTTGCATGTGAGATGGTGAAATATTGGCAGCAGGTACGGATGCAAAGTTTTCAAGTGTTATATTCAATGCATTTCAAATATTGATTGACATAACTAATGGAATTACGGGAACCGTTATTTTATTGCTGATGCACTTTATTTTTTAACATTTCATATCAATTTCTCTTTATTTTTTTCCAGGGTGGGGTGTGTAAAGAATGCTAGAACCTAGAAGCTGTACTAGAGCGTGTAACCTTTTCTATATAAATTCAAACACAAGTTTTTTTTAAACTGTACAAATCTTAATCAATTTAAATGTAGTGAATATCATTGTGTCCTGTGGAACAATTTCTTTTCTGGTTTTGCATTGTGTATGTTCTCTTAGCATGATTTCTGCTCTGTTGATAAATTTGCTGGTTTCTTTCTAAAAGGATTTGTTAATTCTCAATTTATCTTTTATTCTCTTTGTTCTATACCCAAATGGGATCTCCAACATGTTTCTCTTGGTTCTGAAACAATAGCATTTTGTCCCTTAGACCAATCTTTAATTTTATTCTCTATACTCGATGCGAGTATGCATATGTATTCATTAGTTTGCTAATACAAGTGCATTTAACCAGCATACATTACTTTATTCACGCTTTTCATTTGCAGGCTCAAGATAATATTATGAACCTTCCATTAGCAAATGGTTGGGGTGAAAAACATCGTCTCTTTGTGAAATGGAAGTATATTGAGGCAAAGGTTTGTGTTTCTTCTCCCCAGTTATTTGTATCTTCCTATTTAATTATTATGAATTTCTTTATAATAGTACAACTAGAGTGGAATTTTGTGGTTACCGGCTGCCTTCTGCTTATAAATGCAGATGAAGTGTCAAATGCATCAATTAATCAATGGTCTACAAGATAAAAATATAAAGTTGATATTAAAACTTGAGAAGTCGAGGGGATTAGATCTTTATGTTTCATATGGACAGAGTTTAGTTGGAAGTGGCTGTATGGACATTTGATTAATGACTGGACCTAATTTTAAGTAGAGGCTGAGTGCATGTTTGGTAATTCATATTTACAAAAGAAAATTTTCATTTCAATCTGAAGCTTCTCTGTATAGGTCTGCATTTTTTTGAGATATTTGAAGTGAAAATAAGCTTATACATGAGAGTTGCATTTTTGTTATTGTTTATTCAAATAAGGAAACAACCTTTGCATATGCAAGGTAAGGTTGTGTATAATAACCCTCTCCTATACCTTCGCAAAGAGAGGAGCCTTCTACTGCTGGGGTACGATGGATTTAGTTGTTTTTGAGTGGGAGGGTGGACAACATTCTCTCGAAGAAAAATATCATTGACTTGATAGTGGATTTCAGCTTGGTTGGTTAAGGAAATGAGCGCCCGACAATATTACTCTGAAGCTATTTGATTTATTCTTATATTATATGCTCTTAAGCTTACTTAGTGAGACTTTGAACATCTACTGGTATATATGGTTTTTCTTTTGATTTTAGCATAATCATTCATAATTTAGGAACAAGTAAAGAAGATGCCTTTGGCAGAAGCTAGTAAAGTGAGTTATTCATATGTATATTGTAATGATTTGTAGGCTGCAGCATATTATTATCATGGATTGATTCTTGATGAGGGAAACACGGAGAAATCTCATGGGATGGCTGTAGCTGCTTTACAAGCTGCTGATGAGTATTTCAAAGAAAGTAAGAAGCTGTGTGAAGCATTTAATGCGGCACCCCCATTGTCAAGGTTATTTACAATATTCCCTTAAACAAACTGATTTGTTTTTATGTTGTTATGTTATGTTATCTTCAGAAAAAAAGAGTTATACTAGTTTTTAGAACCTCCTTGAGTCAACGTTTAAATCACGACGAGTCATGTGTCTAATATATAAAGTGATGGAATCCTTAACTATATTTACCCCATTTTTTGGAATGAGTATGTTGTGAATTCCATATCATCAAGTGATATAACTAAAACAAAGCATATAAGTAAACACCAATCATACCTTACAAGCTTATTTTGTAAAGTTGAATTAAGCCTAAACATATATTCTAAGATGGTATTAGAATCTATCAAACGAGGTTTGTTAGGCCAATTGAACCATCTGTTATTTTGTGAGTATCAAACAACTCGTAAAGATCTAGTTTTATATTCAAGATGACCAATCCCACATTGTCTACAGATTTGATTAAAAATCAAAAGATATAAGTGTGAACACAAAGCTCACTTCATTACTTATCGATTTACTATTCTCGCCGGAAACCTAGGAAATTGTCATTTTTATGGAAGAACGATAAATGAAGGCCAACGGCAGTTTCTGTGTCTTAACTGAAATTGTGAAACGCCTTAATTTGTCATGCTTGTGATTCTTTAATAACTTAATAAGTTTCCCTGTTTCACCTCTGCAAGTACAATGACATAAGGCCCTCATTATGATAAAAAGTGAAAACTTTGGTATTATCTCTTATTATACGTTGAAAATCATATGAACCTTACAATATTTTAGCCATACCTTCTGATATAGTTATTATTAATTTGAACGAACTTAGCTAAAATTGTTTGGCTTCTGAATGAAGTTATGCATTCCCTCTCTCTAGATATAATGCAGGACTTTAGGAATCTCAAACTGTACTACAGTTTTCTACACCCTTCATTTGTCCAGAGACCGGTGACCAACAGAGTTAAGGCATAATGGCCTCATAAATGAGGTCTTTTTGTGTACTTCAACTCTGGCATGAGCATTCACTATTTTTAAAAGCTTTCCTTCATTCTTTAAGTTCTCTTAAAACAGAATATCATTTGTGGCTGTAATATCATGGTCCATCTAACTGACAGTCATGGTGCAGAAATCCACCACTTTGGGGGACAATGAAATATCTTTTCGAGAAAATTCCTAAGGATACTTCAAGCAAGGTGCGAATAAACCGGGATCTGTATTCCTATGAGAGGTAAACTTTAGTGCATAAATGAAATTTCATAGTTGTTAATGATTCTTGGTTAGTGAAAATTGAAGTAGATGACTGATAGAATCATGCGTCTTGTGTCAATGTTTACTACAGAATCATGGAAACAGCACCAACGTTGCCTGATTTTGCCTTGGCTTTGAAACCAGATGAATATCAACTTCCTCAGGTGGATTCCTCTTGGAGAACAGAACATGTGAAGGGGGCACAAAGTGGTGCCACCAATCATCTCAATGGATGACAAAATGAAAATGGATTAAAGTATATAACTTTGCAGATCTCAGATGTCATCTTATATCAGGAAAAAGGATGCGAATGAACTTCAAGTTCAGAAGGGTGATTTTCCAATGCTTGTCAATAGTTGAAATTTAACTATTTCTGACTGTGTCTACCTTTTCCCCCGTTTTTTCTTCATAAATTGATTCCCTCATCCACAATATTTGAAAAAAAGAAGGCCAGCAAGTGGAAATAGAGCTTCAAGTTGGGTTTAATGTAAATTGCATCTTTAGGAAAAGAAAGGGTTTCCTTGCCAATGCCCCAAATAATATGATCATTACTGTTTTGCTTCTGCATAAAATCAGTCAAATCCTTCATTTGTCAAACAAAGTTGTACAAGTGATTGTGTGTATAATTGACTTGTGCATTGCACAGAAAATATGGTTTCCTTAAGGTTGTGTTAAAATTCCAAAGAATTTTGAATGAATGCAAGTGAGTTTATGACGTGTTAACAGCTGATATAAATGTTAGCAGCATTATTGTTCTTGACAGTTTAACTATATGAACTCGACATTTTATCAAACATTGGTGTGCCATGTCAATCAAGCCCTCCATGTAGATGCGTTATTTTGATTTGTATTATTTTGAAAAATTAGAAATGATGAAATAAAAATAGAAAATGCATCAATTCCAAAGCTGAACTTGTTACATGTATTTCTAAAACTTAACGTTAATTTCTTGGATACTATCGCACTAAGAAAAGTGAACTATTTTATATGCCGTCAAAACGCTCATTCAGCTGTATCTCTGGAAGGATATTGATATTACTATTTTACTGCATCTATTCTACAAAATCTGCTATTGGACTTGGATAAGTGGGTTGTGGGTAACTCTAAAAAGATTGTTTCTTCCTGCACCTCCATACTACTTCTGCGGAAACTAATTTTATTTTTAAAAAAATACATTCTAGATTTCACAGTCTGAAAATATTATTTTTTCTATTTACATCTCCCAAATTAACTAATTTTATTTAAAAAAAAAAATTCTGGATTTCACAATCTGAAAATATTATTTTTTCTATTTACATCTCCAAAGATATTTTCAGATCTTTCTAAAATTTACAATCCAAAATATTTTTTTTTCTTTAAAAAAGTTCATTCTGCATTACAAAGTCTAAAAAGTATTTCCAAATTGGCTAATAAACTTTGATATTGTACAATTCGTAACACTTCCTATAATGTGTATTTGAGATTATATAATTTAGAAGATATTTCTAAATCCAAAAGTAAACCTTTCAAATTGAACAATGTAATTTTAAAATATATTTTAAATTATACAATCATAAAAAATATTTTTAGATTTAGAATTACCTTTCAAATTGTATAATTTAGAATTTAGAATACATAGTAAAGACGTATTACAAATTTTATAATATGATATATATGAAAAAAAAAAAAAGAAAAATCCTAACATATACTCAGAAGAGTAAGGTTGAACTAAAAAGAATATCAAGGTGCAGGAAAAATTTGCCCTCTAAAGGCTTCTGAGTTGTGTCAACAAGATATAAAATATTTTAGGATTTTACTTCCTGCACCGCCATTTTTGAACCAGCACCCCATATTGGGGAAATAACCAAGTTGCCCCCGCCTCTTACACCACGCCATGATGTTGTTGTTGCTGCACATAGCAGAAGAAGAGAAAGAGAACACTACATTTTGAAGAAGAGCAAAGGATTATGGTTACAAATAGCTCTTTATTTCCTGTGTTCTGGAAAACTTGTTTTAGAAAAATCATTTCAGAAGATATTGCATACGTTATGGAAAATTTAATTTCTTCTGATAATCCAGTTCCAGAAAGTTTGTTCTGCCAATCATGTTCCATATATTTCATGTGTTCCAAATTTTTTATAAGATTTCTATTCTAGAAAACGTTTTAGAATGTATTTTATGAATTCCAAAAGGTGTGTTTTGAAAAATAAAATCAGAATAGATAATCTGAAAGTCACTTTTGAAGAAAAGCAAAATAGTTATTTTGAAAATTGTGGAGGTGTTGGTTCAAAAAAGAGGGGTGCATGTAAACAAAATGAGGAGTGCAGATTCAAAAATGGGAGGTGCAGAAAGTAAAATCTGAATGAATATTTAAACTAAATATTAAATTAATTTTAGTTTTTTTATAATAGAGTGAAATGTTAAGGTTTAGTGATCATTGATATCATCTATACTCGTAGTGTTTTGAAATAATTAAAATAGCTAATTCTTTTTAGGATTTTTTAGGCATAAATAACTTTAAATTTTGAAAATACAATTTGTAAATGTCAATAAAAATAAGAATATGACCAAATAAGAATTTGGCTAAGTTGAATTTGTAAAGTAACAGATGAGTTTACGACTTTTATGTTAACTTTCTGCTCTTGACTAGTATGATTTTTTAAGAAAAATACTCTAATTATAAATAATATTTGTCATAGTTAAAGTTTAATAATTTACTCTATTATATGCAGTATTATTTTTATTCAATATTTAATTTAAATATTGAATAATATTTGTGAGTTATTTAATTACTCAATTTAATGCATTTACAAAGACAAATTACGTAATTTAAATAAAAATACACTTAACAATTGTTTAAAAAATTATTTAATAAGAAAAACGTATTCACAAATATCAAATTTCCTTTTGAATAACAATTAGAAATTATTTCAATGAATTTTAATAATTATTTACTAAATTTCAAAAAAACAAAAAACGTTAAGAAATTGATTTAGCATCCACTGATTTCTCAAAGCAATTGGTAAAAAGAAATTGAATAGCCAGATGAGAAATCAGGGCCTCACCAAGTGTCATTCCTCAACACAGTAAAACTGGTTATTTATGTAAACAATGCGGTAGATAGGTCATTTGGGCAAGTATTTAAAAAAATATCATCAATGCTGAACATAATTCACTGAGGTTCGGATATTATTGCCCAAAAGATCAATAATCCCTATTTCCACAATAGCCATAAAAGAAGAAAAGGTGTTTTCTTTTTTAAAAACTCATTTAGACAACACGTGACATTACATGAAAAATAATGAAAGAAAACAAAAACATGGCAACTGATAAAATAAATGGAAAAAAAATATAAAAAAATTCAATAGCCTAAGCAACTATATTTGAGAATAAAAAAAAGACAAAAGGCACAAAAGACAGTCAGAGGAATGATGAATCCCAAAATTCCAATCAGATTAATCCTTGTTTGCATTCAGAATCGGTAATAAAATTCTATGCACGTAACTACCATTAATACAACTATCACACAATCCAGGGACATACACCTCCAGAAACAGATATAATATACACATACTTGTTCATTGAAGGAGAAGTGAATGGTACAACATTCACGATACACCGTTAAATTGCAATGACTAGTGTGTCCGATTCCAATTCTTTATGGGTTAATAATAAGAAGCTTAAATGGGACAGGAGTTCTCAACATATTGCTTCAATACCTTTCAGCTGCCGTAAAAAATTGCAATCTACTCTGCTGTGCCATTTGTATCATCTCCTTCAGTCAATTGCTTTTGCTTCTCTTGTTCCACTGTTTAAAAAAAGCATTGCAGTGATTCCAAATTCATTAGAAGGCACGACTACACAAGTAATTCAGATGAAGGTGTAGTATTTACAAATTAAAACTAACACAGACCATAGAAAAACTAAGAGAAGTTCTGTTATCCAACTAAATAGAATATAGATAAATTATTTGCAATTGATAATACTAAATTTAGTAGTCACATATCCTAGATTCACATAAATGGATGTTAAAAGTGCCTTTTTGAATGGGAATTTAGAAGAGGATGTTTATATGGACCAACCTAGAGTTCATTGAAGAACAAAAGGAACACATGGTGTGTAAACTTAAAAAATCAATATACGGGCTTAAACAGGCTTCCTGATAATGATCCTAACTTCATCTACTGGAATAAGACTTCTGTTGGATTTTAATGGATTAATTTTATTGTTTAGGCCTAAATTATTAGATTCTTACCGTTTGTGATTCGAATTGCATAATTTGATATGATTAAGCTAATAATTCATAATTTCATATAATTTGATAAGTCAAAAAACGATTTTCAATCATGCATCATTGGTGTTAAAATAAGTCACACAGAATCCCACAAGTTTCCGGAAGGAATCCCATAAGTTTCCAAGGGTCAGGTCGTGGATGACACCAACCCAAGTAGGTGAATCAACCATGGCATGAGAACTTATGCTTCACAACCACAAAAGGCAAGTGAAAACATGAGGGGGGATGCATCATGAGTCATGACACTCACAAAACCAGCCCTTGTGAGTTGACGTGATTCTATATCATTGATATGAATTACACGATTCAACAACTCAGATTTTCTTTTAGAAAGTAAAAGTTCAAGTTTAAATTGTTAAAAGAAATTGAAGGAGCACTACTAAGGCCCCACTACTTAGTTATTCCCTTGCTTCGTTATCAATTTTCTGAAGCGAAGACTTCAAGCAGCCACTCGATGTATCCTAGTTGGTTGTTTTGTGGCTTTGTTTTCATTTTTCTAAAACAAAAGCTTAACAGTCAGTCGGTCACTCAATGCACACCTTATTTAGCCAAATATTCCTTTGTTTTCGTTTTAAGTAATGAAACATGGTTTATGATTTTCTTTCTTGAACCTTAGGGGTTAAAGTGTTCTGTCAATTCCTAGTTCAAAATTCAGCCGTTTAACTAAATAATAGTATCTAAAAGAGAATTTACCAAAAAATATAGAAACTAAATACCAACATGAGGTTGCTTTGACTGCGTCCGCAGGCAAGCTGGTATGAAATGCAGTATTGTATTTCTATGTGACTTACTTCAAGGAATAACATGAAATGGCTCTTTTGAAGGTGTCAGTCATTCCACATTGCTTCTTGCAAGGTGGCAAATGTAATAAATCTTTTACGTGACACCTTGCAAGGAAATGAAACCTTGATATTGTTCATAGCAAGGTGCCTCATGTGAAATGAGTCAAATGACACCTTCAATGAGGATGGAACTAGCGGTACAAGCATGCAAGTTCTTTTATATAAATTACTAATATAGTAACGTATTACAAAACAAAAATAATATATATTAGTTCAAACATTATCTGTTTTATAATAATAACATTTTAACACTAAAATATTAGATTATTTGGTTCAACTATTGTGCTAATAGATATTGTTTTCTAAATTAATAACTGTTAAATTTGCTATTTGTATTAAAATATATTTTACGTTAATTCAGATACATCACATGTTAGTAGACATTATGCAGTGTATGGAAAGGAAGTATTTGGTTCCGCTTGAGTTTGAGGGAAAACAAATCCAAACAGAACTGAACCAGCCTAATCCAATTTAGGTTCAGCAATGCTACATTTTTTAATTTTAAAAATAAATAAAAAATCAACTATTTGGAAATTATTAAAAATCAATAGGCGATAGGGGTTACTGCCAGGTAGGGGTCAATGGGCTGAAGGAAGCACAGTAACAAAATGGAACACAGTGGAAGAGTTTGGGCCCCGGTTTGGGAAAGGGAATGAGAAGGTCAAGTCACACAAAATACAATCTAGTCATTGTAGTTTGCACCTGATTGAGTTGTCATTCCTTTTTCTGCTGGTTAATTTAGGTGCGTGCTTCATTCTCAAGAAAGAAAACTATTTTATTATATAAGAATAGATTAATAATACCACGTACCATAAAAAAACTACATGCATGCATTGTTGCATTCCCATTGAAGGTGCTGTTCTACATTACTCCTTACTCTAGCTACATGAAATGACACCTTGCATGCGATATCATCAGCCTATTTGACCATGTATTTTGTTGTTTTCAATATTTTTTGGTAAAATGTTTTTAAAACAGTGCTACTCTAGTCAAACAACCAAAATTCAATGGTGATTGATTGACAATTTGAATTGTGATTTGATAACCTCAGTTTAAACACAAACTTATCCTACTTATTTTCTATAAATATTAAGGAAATAAAGACCCAAATATAATTAACCGACACAGAATACACTTTCATTTCAGTCTTTTAAGTTAGCCTCAACAAATGTTTAGTTTTTGGTCCTACTTCCAACACTTCTATTTGTTTTAGTAAAATTTGTAGCTACTAGGTAGCAAAAATGTCACCTTGTCCTAAACAGTGACTCTATTTCATTGACTAGCATAAATTGCCTATATGGCACACAAGTGGCATCACAGTGGCAAGAACATGCCAGACAAACATTTGGGTCTTCCTATTTGGTAAAAAAGAAGATATCAATTGTGTTTCTGTTCTTCCATCTGTCTTTCCCTTCCATAATCTTTAGCAAGTTTAGGAGATCAAGATAGTCTCTTCTCATTTTGCTCACCAACTGATCCACCATTTTGCTAAATATCAACCCAAAGGAGCCAAGTAAAAAGTAGCCAGCAGTGAACTAAAATTGTTTACCTAAATGCAGCAACGCCTTTGAATACAATAAACAAATTGAGGGAAAGAAAACAAAAAATAAGCGGTGCAATTTATTTTACACCACTATGAATCAAATATCATCACAAACAATTTGGTTAATCTGTCAACAGGAATTAGCATTTACGGCAAAGCTGACGGGACAAATAAATGAAACAGGGGAGCTAAAAGCAAACTCGAAGTTTTCCAGCATTAATCAATAGTTGGCAAGTATTTGCAGATGGCATAAAGATTTATGTCATGAAACAAGGTGTCATAGAAAATCAACAAGACAAAGAGAAAGTACCCATGAGTTGATAGAGAGCCTTCTGAGTTCGCTTCTCCAGCTTATCAAACTTCTTCTGCACATCTCTCCGCAGGTCCCAGTTAGGTTTCTTCGGGGCAATATTCAGAAACGGATCCTATTTTTTTATATAAAAAAAATACATATTACAAAACGAAGAGACAGAGAAAAAAGATGACGGATTCACCACGGAGTACGCAGTAGTGTTGTACCTCCTGGACCTGAGGTTCGGGTGGAGGCACATCGACAGGGTCCTCGAACTTGGGGAGCACCGCAGGGGCAAGCTTCCCTTCCTGAAGGTTCTTGTCATGAGGAACGTAGTTACGAAACTTCATTCTGCAACGCAATTTCAAGAACCGTGAGTATTTTTTGTGTATCAGAGAAAGAGAAGGCAACGAAGGTAGATAGATATTAACTCCTGTTGTTGATCTTCTTCTTCACCATCGTCGTCATCCTTTGGTTCGGGAGCACTGGACAACTCCTGAGCGGCTCTGAGAGCTAGCAATCTCTCGCGACGGGACGCAACGCTTTGCTCGATCGAATCCTCTTCACTACCCATTTTTTCCCTCAATCAAAATTTCTTCTACTCTATCTCTCTGTATTTACGTATACACGAACCCTAATCCTTCTTCTTTTACTCTATACACACGCACACAAAACCCTAATCCTTCTCCACACTCACAACTTCACCTCCTTCAAATTCAATAGCCAATCTCTCACCCAGTGCCTACTGTTCAATACCTGTCTTCGTTTTTCCTTTATACCATGTTTTATTTGGATTTTATTTTATAATTTAAAAAAATGTGATACATAAATTATATTTTCAACCTATAAATATTAATATAAATAAATGTAACACAAGGTTGCTTTTATTATTAATATTTCTATAAAACATTCAAAATTAATTTTAAGATAAATATGAAACATAGTAATTTAAATAAATATGAAATACCAGCATGAATATCAACTAGGTTAACTTGAGAGTAATAATTTGAATAATTTGCATGATTTTTTTTAAGTATACATTTGGTAGTATTTTTTGTATATATTAAAGAATAATCAACTTGTAGTCATTTTTTTGGGTGCATTTTGGAACAATTTTTTTTGCATACATCTAGTAGTTTTAAATTGGTTAGTGTGCTCAATCTTTCACAAATAAAATATTGAATTTGAGTGTTGTGTAACACTTATTCAGAATTAATCCACTAATGTAACATTTTTTCAATTTTTTTAATTAAGTTTCAAATGAAAATTTTTTCCCTTTTATATAATTATTTATCTTATTTCTAAAATTATCTTAAATATACCAAACATATTTATGATATTTGTAACTTTTTTTTTCTCATTTACCAGCATTTAAACACTGTTAGTAGGACACAGTCCTCCAACTGTTACCATCCAAACCAAGAATGCAAGTATATTTGTAACATTTTATGTCGTAGTTCTTTACTCTTTTCTCTTCCTTCAATCCAATCCTTCATTTGGAGGAAGTTTGATTAATTCATGCCGTTTCTGTGTTTTTTTTTTGTCTTAAATGGGTGATTTTGTCGCACATTCTTGTCACCGAATATACTGTCAAAATCAAAAACGATAAAAGATAAAAGATAACAAAACAATTGTGTAGAACTGCTGCAGAGTAGAAGTGTAAGAAACATGAAAAATGTTTGATGGACACCCCATGCTGATACACACCCGCAAAGAGGAAGGAAAAAAATACTGAGATAATAGCTGATGATATAAAAATAAATCGGGTGTTCGTTTGATGGAGTATCCAAAATCTAGAACTCAAAAAGTATTCATGAAAGAATTAAAAGTCTTCCAATCAATCTTAAAAGCAAAAAAAGAATACAAACAAATGAGATGAAGCAAAGCAAAGTCTCTCATAATGGAAATCAAAGTTTCATTCTGAATTTGCAGTTGCTAGCCTTGATGCTTATGAGATTATTAGATGATAAGCTATCCACCACCAACAGGCATTCTCCCAAGACTTTGACCTTCATCAGCTTCAACCTCCCAAGTTTGATGGCTATTGGTGCATGCACCTTCAGATCCAATGGAATGCGTCCTGTCTGCTGTTGTTGCTGCAGTGCCGTCATTAAGGTGCTTCCAGACTGCACTTGACCACTCAAGGACACATTGAGCACTGTTTTGTTCTGGTGACCTTGGTAGAACTGGGGCAGTGACCCTTCACAAAGCCTTGTGTTTGTGTACCACACACTTATCTTTCCACCCTTTTCATAGTAGATGCCAATCTTCTTGTTTGGGTTGTTTGCTGTGATCTTCACATCAAACTTTGCATACAGACTCATGTCAAAGTTAAGCCTCAGATCACTTATCCTGAGTGTGTCAACTGAGTAATCTGGAAGTTTTGGTTTGAAGACTAGGTAAAGGATTCCAATAGTTGCAGCCAAGATAACGAGGAGGAGAACAAACAAGCTTATTGTCCAACACATGCACTTGCAGAAGCAGCTTCTTTTCCGTGGTTTAGAGTATACTGCTGGCACAGAACGTAGCAGGGGAGGATGGTGTAAAGGGATACCCTTTTCTGATCTTGAGGAGCCGGGAGGTACCAATGGGGTTGTTGGGGGAGGTGGTGCTTCCCCTTCCATAGGGTGGATCCTCAGTCTCTGATGATCTGCCATTAATACAAATTTACTGAGGGCTGTTCTCTCTCAAATTTTATGATAGCAAGCACAGTTTTATTTCTAGCTCCTGTTGCCCCTATATACACGCTTATTTGACTTTTAAATATAAAAAATGTTATTGGAAGTTGGATTGATTGGCCTGTCAAAAGGTACGGTGGTGTGGTTACCTTCCTCACCTACAAACTGCTTGTTATTTACCGAAATAGATCAGTGGTAGTTCATCTACATATTGACACTGCTATATTGCATTGCGTCAGATACAAGAGTTGCTTTTCACATTTTGTTTCATCGACGACACCTGTAAAGATGCAGGTTGACAGATACGTGCGCATTAAGCCATAAGAACGGTATACAAACTTCACACCTTTATAATTTTTGTATTATTTAATTGTATGATTGGTCTTACTAGAATTTTTACACTTTACTGATATTGCCACAATGCGTTATGCACCAAGCATCATCATTTCGACAGTAAAAAATGCATGGCAAGAGCTGGTAATTCTTGCCACAAATGAGGAGATAGACGTATTCACGTCCTTTCAAACTTGCTTGGCAATGAAAGAAACCTTACTTGCACATTAAGGCTACTTTTTCACACTTTACAAAAAGGACATTATGGTATATAGGTAAATACAATTAGGTCTTAACAAAACTTAACCAAGCTATTAGTTGACTTCAATTGGGGTCTTAGGATGTTCCTTGAAACCAAACAAAGAGTGTATACAACTACGAATATACGGAGGTAGTTTGTATTGCATGCCCGTTGCAATTAGGAATTATATTGGTTAAATAAAAACAAGTTTATTCAGCGCAACTCCTAAGCTTGTGTTTGAATTTATTGTGTAGACCATAATTGCCTTTAAATGAGGCCACCTCTGACTTAGTATTGAGAAACTTTGTATATATCTCTAACAATTTTTAAAATGCAGACCTCGTGCGCAGAATTCTCAAGAAATTAAATACATCTTCAGCAAACTCCTTCTGAGACTAACCTACAAGACTAAACAACTTTACCATTATATCAAGATAAAGATAGGCAAAAAATAATTTGGAAGTTGTATATCAGGTTAAAACAAATGGTGTCCGATTATCAATAATGTCAAGCATAATTTGTATTTGATTTCTAAAAAAATACTTGAGGATAAAATTTAGCTGGCATAACAATAGACAGAGACTTTATGATACCCGAACAACCCAGTTACCACACCAATTCGAATGCGAAAATCAACCATCTTTAATGGAAGAAGAGACAGGAACAGAGATGTTTTCCATTTCACATATGTAGATCCAAATATTATAATTCATGACCAATTGAACCAATTTCCATTGCAATGTCAGCATAATAATCCTATGCAAGTTTTATAAAATTTGTGTACAGAAGAAACAATTGCATTTGTTATTCAATCTGAATCTCTAGTGGAGCAGCCTCAGTTGTTGACTCCTCTGTATTCGAACCTTCTTCGCTAATACCTGAAGCTTCCACAGTCCTAGTAACCCATTCCTTGAGAGGCTCCTCATTCAAATCTAGCCTTAAAATACCCGCAAACATTCCACCCAAAAATGCCACTGGTTCCTGCAATTATAGCAATGACAAAAGGTGATAAAAGCACGTCAAATTTTCAATCCAATAGAAGGCCTTTTCAGCCTACAGTATTGTGACAAAATTCAAGTTAATTAAAAGTCAGAAGTCAAGGAATACTAACAGGTAAAAGTCAGAAGTCAAGGAATACTAACAGGTAATCATTTGAGTTGAGGTTATTGGCGGTAGGATTTTAGCAAAGTAATAAGTTTCATTATTTCAAGTTAGCAACATAAAATCAACTTTTTATTGTATTTTTTTGTGGATAAAACAGAAAATCAATAAAATATTAACCCATGAACTGGGCAGGAATTCGATGCTTTCGCAATAAATTGCATCTCAGCTCTGTCATAAAATTTACTCAAACACAGGAGGCATGTTCATGAAGGCATAAATTGCATGGGTTTATTTGGAGAAAACTTCTCCATAAACACTTATAGAAGAAAAAACAATCAAGTTCTCTCTAAGCAAAAATTAGCACATGCATGAAATAAAAATCAGATTTTGGAGAAGCTAATAAGAAATAGCCTGTACAAATTAGTTCATGCAAATGCTAATTTTAGCTTATAAAGAATTCAATTTAATTTTACTTTCTTATTTGTCCTCCTAAAAGCATTTATGGAAAAATTTCTCCAAACTGATCCCATATGCAATATTACAAATAATCAACATTACAACAAGTTCATATGTGAGTTATTGACAAAAAAACACAAAAGATTGAGCACTGGAAAACCTTTGTCCTCTACTTACAGACATAAAAACGCAGAACTACATTTAAAGATCAATCGAATTGATAAAAGATAAATGTAATTAATAGGGAAAGGTCAAACAAGCCTTTCCACAGAGGAAAAAAATAGACAAATCATTTGCTTTTTTTTTTTTCAAAATAAGTTGTCATTCTGTTTATGTTAGGACTGCCTATTTTTTTGACAGCAGAATCTCTATGTATACTTGACATATATTTCAGCATCCAAAAATGCTCATGCTCAAATTAGAAATGTCAGTTTCAATTATCCACCAAAAAAAAGATTTCCATCACATTAAGTGGTTTACTTATGTGATTCAAAAATTAGAAAAGACGATACTGGTATGATACCGTAAGATGGAGAAACAACTGTAAAGAATCGCATACCGATGTAGAGATAATTTAATCAGCACATGTAGCAGTAGTATACAGAAATCTATTTAATTGATAATTGAATGTCATATTTCCAATAGATTGGCGTAAACTTGCTTGAAACTTCGCTACAAAAACCTCCCACCACCAGTGTTAGCTATTGCTAACTCATTTGTTTACGGACCAGTGATAAAAGTGTTTAAAATATGAGCAACAATTAAGCTTAACCCGACTTCTGATGTTGGAAGCAAAGGTCACATGACACAACTCTGGAATAACATGTTAGTTCTTTTTTATAATCATGCCATATAGTCCCACCAGTAAACCACAAACATTCAACAAGATAGTAAAATGTAAGCACAGTTTGAAATCCCAAACGTATTTTACAGGGCTACCCATGGTGTTAAGAGATACTTCTGTATTTGTTCGAAAAATCTTGCACACTTTGAAGTCTAACTAAGGTAGTGTATCCCTCTTCCTCGCAGTAACAGACATTTCTAAACTCAGTTGCAGATGAAGATGGCTCCTCTAAGAGTGTCCATGCATTCTTGATTTAATCTAAAGTGCATTTCGATCGTAACATATTAAATCTGAAGAGCAGATTCACCTTTCCTTTTTCATTTTAAAGTCAAATTCACTTAAAAAAAGTTTTTTTTTTTTTCATTTCATACATGCTATCCTACGTGTCATGAAATCGTAACAGCAAATGAAAACACTGTATCATGAGGAAAATTGAGATTATATTCTCTAATACCTTGAGAGCGTCTTTGACGATGGGGTCTTGTACAGGATTAAAGAAAAAGGCTTTAATCCCATTTCCATTCCTTTTCCCAGTTCTAGGGATGGTTCTGCTGATTCCTCCTATGCTTGGTCCATGTGACAATAACCTAGCTTCTTGCTTCAATTTCAAGCACTGTGGGTTAAATTAATGAGAGGGAAAATGAGGAATTGAGATGGAACGGAAGAATAGAGGAAGAAGATAACGAACCTGAGCAGATGGCAGCGACAGCAGAGGAGAATGAAGGAGAGACATTGTTATGCTTCCTCAGCTTCAACACAATGGATTCCACTTCTCTACCAACTGAAATTTTCTCTACAATTAAGAAAAATAAAGTTCAGAAATGCTAATTTTCTATATCTATTTATCTACAAAACACGATATTTTTTAGTAAATACTCGAATTTGTCTTGAAAACAAAAATAGTGCATTGTCTTATGAAAATAGGTCTTTGTAAGTTTTTTATCAGATAAAACATGAAAAAATTATCTTTGTATACGAATATCCAATATTAATAAAAAAATATTTATATGTAAATTTTAATCAACAATTTATTACTCAGCATATTTATTTTTCAAGTACCAATTTGGATGTGTAATAATCTCCTTTTGTCATATGAAGCATTTTAGAACACATGACCTAACTCCATCAGTGATAAAGAACATTACTAAAAGGCTCTGTTTTTATTTTTATTTTTTTATTAGTAAAGATGTTTCTCGAAGAAACAATATACGGAAAAAAATATGTTAATTTTTTTTCTTCATATAAATGCTATTAGGTATTGTATCATTCTAACCTCCACGATCACCTATAACCTATGTGGCATAGAAACCAACACAAACATTAATACGACACAGACACATACATGAAAATATGTATAATCTTTAAAATGTAAGACACGGAGACACGGATTTATATATTATATAATTATATAAATTGATAATAAAAATTTATGTACACAAATATGTTTCAGATATTTTTTCGGAGCAGAAAGATGTTTTTTTATGACTGGTTCAAAATGATTTGTTCCTTATTTTTATAATCATAATAAAAATTTATATAATAAGTTTGAGTTTTTAGAAAATTAATGTATTTCTCTTTTTTAAAGTTGTGTAAGAACCGTGTTATGATTATTAAAAATCCAACAACTATTTTTGAATTGGATACGTGTGTCCACATGGACACGTCATTTAAGAGGAGTATTCGAGCCTCACCAATAGTCTATGGGATGAACCTCTTGCTAAAAATATTAAACTTAATAAAATATATTAATATGTAGGCAAAGACTCGGTTACTCGCCAACCAAACTAATACTAGGGATAGTATTTGAGAGGATCAGATTCTGTGGTTACAAATGGAATTGTGGGAATTACATGTCATATATTCTCGGAGTAACAAAATAAATGGAAGCATAACTTTCTAGAACTCCAAACATTCCTTTCTCTTAAAGTTATCGAAGTTCTTGTACATAGATTGTTTTTAGAAAAATATGTTGAAATTCACTTTTTATAAGGCAACACAACTCAATCAAAGAGGAGACTTGAAATCTAAATTTTAAACTCTAAACATTTTGAACTCTTTGGTTTAAAGTTACTTTATTTTTAAATCAGAACATATTGATGTTTACGGTGAGATTTGGTAAAACTTTTTCTATCTCTACAAGACGAAATCATAAAAAGTCATATGAAACCAAAAACAAAATGTTCAACTCGAGGAGGATGACCATGTCACCACACTACAACAAATCTTTGACACCATGAGAGATTTGCAGTAGGAGAATGCATAAGCTAGAAGAAGAACATAAGAGGTTCAAGTAGAGCAAGAACGACTACTTGAGAAGTGGAGTTGTCACTCCATCTAATGGAAAAAGCTTTAAAAGCACATGAAAAGCCACAAAAAATCAATGAAGAACTACAACAAGTCATGCATAAACAAATGACTCGTCAAGGACACTGATGAAAACCATCCAACCACAAACACCCACAAAATAAGGAGGATGAAGACCTAGAGTTTGTCTAAACTTTTTACTTGCACATACAAGTCTAACTGGGTTTTTGTCTATCTTTTGTAGGTTCACTAAAGAGAACAACTCTAGGATGAAGAAATGAATAAAACATATCAAAGAAGACCTCAAAGTTATCCCAACATCAACTAGATTAAAAAACTCAGGTAGAAAACAAAAAGATCCCTCAACTCAATTTTGAGTATCCCTATAGTCCACTTCTTCCCCATACTACAAGGGAAAGGGAAAATGAAAAAACTACCATTAAAGCAGCCC
>Ga0123342_1004591_pt1 | contig 20879 bp, 9 predicted proteins | sample Turbeawhitnodule_FD_89960 | JGI IMG/M metagenome (GOLD analysis project Ga0123342, IMG submission 89960) | Root nodule microbial communities of legume samples collected from Mexico - Turtle bean Mexico white nodule | ecosystem: Host-associated > Plants > Roots > Nodule | place: Mexico: Nepantla...
CAAATTCTTATGAGTATTTTGGCCCCGAAATATGTGGATTAAGGTCAAACCAATTTGAAAGATCTAGTTTATGAAAAAAAATCAACTTAATTGTATTTGGACACCAAATTAAGAAAGATGTGTCATCATTTTCGTTTATGCACTCTATAAAAAATTTGAAATGACGAAAATGATCTCAGGATGGTTTTTGAAATGCCTATTATGAAAAACAACTTTGCATTATGAAACACCCATTTCAAAATGGATTTTTTTCACTTCTAAAAGGCAAATTCTTCCAACACCTAATATTTTAATACCTGCACCCAACATATTTTTTAAAATTTCAAAAATACCTTTTATTCTGGATATGAAAATCCATAAATTGAAAATAATACATTCTGGAAAAGTAGATTCAAAAGAGCTTTTTGTGTTCCAGACATAAAAATCCAGAAACAAAAATCAAAAGCTCATTCCAGATAAAAAAATCCGTAATACAAAAAATAATACATTAAATTTCAGAATGGGGTACATATAAAATTACATTCCAAACCTCCTTTTCCGGAACACAATAATCGCTTTTTGATAAATTTTTCCAGAATGTATTATTTTCAGTTCCAGATTTTTTATCCATAATGAAATTTTGATTTTCTTTTCCAGATTTTTATATCCGAAACACAAAAATCTCTTCGAGATTTCTTTTTACAAAATGCATTATTTTCAATTCTGAATTTTCATTTCTAGAATAAAAGGTATTTTCGAAATTATGTTGGGTGCCGGTTCAAAAGTGTTTGGTGCAGGGAGCATTTGCCCTTAACCTTTGTTGCAACAACCTCCATGATCTCACCTACAACCCATACACTACCATGGAAGTTGCATTTTGAAATAAAATACGACAATTTCAAGATTTCGAAAAATGATAGGGTGCAAAAAGAATGATGGAGTGCAAGAAGAAACCCAATTAAGAGACGTGTATAACAAAGGAAAAGGTCTATAAGAAAATATTAATAATAATTAATAAAATAATATATACCAAATTGTAAATCTTGTTAGATATCTTTTTCTTAATGTTAAAAAATGTTTTAGATTAAATATACCAAGAAAATGCTAATTCAAACTAGTTTTGAATATGGATTTTTACAAATTTTGGATCAAGACTAAATTCTACGAATAATTATCAAACCCAAAAGAAATTCAGAAAATATAAACTGGAGAAAAAAGCATAGCACTTCCAAATTGCAATTATTCTGCAGAAGGTAATGTTTTACACCCCGGAGAAAATGCAATAGGCATATTTAACATGATTGGGTGTAAGCAGCAAAAGGCATTGCATGCCAAAAGAACAAAAAAATTACACATTGAAAAGGATTGACTTTTCTTTAAGAGCACCAACTGCAGCAAGAAAATGATAAATATGAGGAAGGTACATGACCAGTTTTTCGTATATACTCTGCTTGCTCTTCAGTTTTTGCAGCTTCATGATTTTTATTGGCTTCTGCTGCTGCTCGTTTTTCCTCAGCTTTATGCCTTGCACCAGCTAATTTATTCATTAGCTTATCATGTGCCTTACTACGTATTCTCTCAACTTCTACCTGCAACCACATTTTATAATAATTATTATTATTATTATAAAAATATTATACTTTTGGGTAACCAACCAAAGTTTTTGTTTTTCAATACTATGTATTATTATGATGACTCCTTCATTTATTGCTGACAAAGTTTGCTAAAATGTTAGAAACCTACAACAAAGTCACCACTGCTTACTATTTTCAACATCAACATCTGGTTTTCCTATTCAGATGTATCAATCAAGCAATCAAACTCTCAATTCAGCAACCCATCACACTATTCTCCTAAAAGTTTGATTTGGTGTTATCACAATGCCCAATTTAAAGTGAAAATGTACAGTCTAAAGAACTAGGAATACAGATCTATTTGATAATCTACACTGGTATGGACATGAGTGAAGCTTAATCTTTTTGGCCCAAAAGGACAATTAAGAGGCATTGTTAGTATATTTATTGTTAATAGAAGAATAATCAGATTCTAGAATATGTTTATTAGGATTTGTCAGTGAAGAATGGATGTAAGAACATATTCTGAGGAGCAGGCACATGGCCCATTGTAGGTGTTATGTAGCCTTGTAATTCTCCTTTACAATTATGGAACGTATAATATGAATTCTCTTTTTTATCATTCTTCTTGGAGGTATCTCTGACCTCAAATACAGAGAAACTATAATACATCATTTGGTGCTTTCATTGAGTACATCCCCCACCAATTATGGCTGAGTGCACTCAATCCAAGCATTCATCTAACCAACCTGATCGCTTTGATGACATCATTCTTCGAGATTTCGTCTATTTTTTTAGGAACCCTCCCCATTTATCTCCTTCGCATCCAAGTGAACATTTTATTCCTCTACTCCCAGATTCCGTCCTTGTTAATGTGTGGTCATATACCATTACCCACATGCACAAAACTTGAAATTTAAAATCAAATTGCTATGCTTGTCAAATGGATGGATTCAACCAATAACTAGTACATTCTCTTAACTAGTGAAACTCCCAGAAAAAAGATCATACCTGCAAATGTGTGTGAATTATCATGTGTTAAATGCTTTCACAATCAAGGATCAGTTTCTTCTCCCAACGATAGAAGAGTTACCAGACAAGTTGGGTGTAATGCACATTTTGTCCAACTTGGACTTTACTTCTCTGGCTTTCATATGCACGAAGCGGCCTTTCAAACTCGTGATGGAAACTATGAGTACATTGTGGTACCATTTGAGCTTTGTAATGCCCTCACATCATTTCAAGCTATGATGAATGACCTCTCCCAACCCCTATTTTGTAAGACCATCATTGTCTTCTTCAACATTTTGGTTATTGCATTGGGAGCATTAAGTCTCAAATGCTCAGAATCAATTTTTCCTCAAGCCATGTATTTTTGTTCAATCTCAAATTGGCTTATTTGGATCATTTCTTATTCATGGGCATGTTGGCTCTAGATCCGGCCAAGGTACATATTGTTTCCTCAATTGACCAAGTCCCATAACAAATAAGGCCTCACATAGGTTTCTAGGTTTGTAAGGCTTTTTTATTGCAAGTTCATTTGTGATTACGGTCCCATTGTTGAGCCTTAGAACTCCCTTCTTAAGAAAGATAATTTTCAAGCAGGTGTTTGAAGTTCTTAAGAGGGCTCTTACTAATTTTAACTGTCAGACCTTTTTTATCCTTTTGTGGTATAATCATATGCTTCAAACTTTGAAACATGTGATGCCCTACTTCAGAATGGGCACACATTTGCTTACTTCAATAAACCCTTTTGTTCACACTTGGCACATGTCTCCTTTGTAGGATTGCACTCAATCACTAGCGTTGTGAAGCATTGGCACAAATACTTACAAGGCCATTTCGTTATCATTCAAACTAATCATGAGAGCCTCAAGGAACTATTGACCCAAGTGATTCAAACCCTGAGTAGTAACATTATTTGTCCAAAGTGAAGGGTTATAATTACGAGATAAAATATAAGTCAAGCAAAACCAGTATTGTTGTGCCCTCCGAAAGAGACTCCTACTTCTTATTTGTCTTTATCAACCCCTCAATTCATGTTTTTAGATGAGTTAAAACAGGACTTGTAGACTGATCCTACTTTTCGGGATTTGTGTGAGAAGTGTCTGACTACTCTAGATTCTCTCTCAATTTAAATATCATTAGGTTTGTAGTTGAAGCAGGGTAAGATTTGGGTTAGCCCCACTTTAAGGTTCAAGGATCTCCTTATACGTTAATTCCATCAATCACCAATAAGGTTACGTGCAGGGATAGCTAAGACAGTGAAGCGATTGGCTGGTAATTTTACTTGGGCTAGCATGTTACAAGATATACAACAATTTCTTTCTCAGGGAATTAGTGCTAATAGACTCAATACTCATCTCATAAACATGGCAAGCTGCTCCAACCTCTGCCATTTGGGATCTCTCCTTGGATTTTATTGTTGGGTCTTCCTCTTCCCAATGGCTTCACAATGATACTCGTTGTGGTTGATAGATTTTATGAGAGAATCCATTTGGAGGTTGCTAATGAGCGCATGGATAAAAGACCAAGAAGAAGACTTAAGATTTGAATAGAAATTGTATATTTTTGTAATTACAGACTCTCTATGGACTTTATTTTTTATTAGCTAATTAGATAATTTATTGGATAGGACAAATTAGAGGATGCCCTTAATATTCTTGGATCATAATACAAATAGGTTTATGTTGACTCATTTTATGAATAGAAGCTATGAACATCTAATAACGGATTATGGAAAAAGATCCTTCTCAACAAACTTATAGGAACAATTAAGAAAAATAAAAAATGCAAAAGGAGATTAGAAGATGAAAAAAATGCCACAGCCACGAATGATTGATATGTCAAGAAAGATTTGCTACTTTGAACAACAATTCAAATATAAGAATCAAAAGTTCTACTCAAGAATCTAAAGAGAATTTCTCTCACAAATAGGGATGGAAACAAGACGGGATGGGTACGGATTTAATACCCGTAGCATCCCCAAAGTAAAAACTCATACTCATTCCCATCTCTCATCTCTAATATCCAATGCATATGAAATTTGTATCCCATCTTCATACTCGGTGGGTAACGAATATACTCATACCCACACTCATATCGCTCAAATATTTGTTCAATAATTTTTTTACAAACAAATCAAAGCAAAGGTAAACATGATTTTCTTCTCTTCAATGCCAAGTAACAATGAAAAAAAATTATAATTGCATAAATCTCAAAATAGATTACCAAATTAACTAAGGGTGTTTTAGTAATTTAAAACAAAGATAGATATGGAGACGAGATGAACATGTATGCATTCATATCCTCATTCCTAATTTAAAAAATTGAGTATTACTCATACTCATACCTATACTTAATCAATCTGAATATTCCTAGTCAACATTGGGACAAGTTCAAACAATAATTATCATCCCAACTCATAAAGCATAAGCTTGTATTCATAAAATAAGTCTTAACTTCAACAAAAGAGAACATAAGTCTATTCACACTATGGACCAAAACTACTAGGCTCATCCAGTAAGTTATTTAATTAGCTAATAGAAATTAATGTCCATAGAGAGTTTCTATATAGGAACAAATACAATGGCCCAATAAAGGTCAAATATAAAAATGTACAATTTTATTCTAATCTTAATCCTTTTTCTTGGTCTTTTATTCATGTACTCATCAGTTGGCAACTCACTTTACTTCTTACAAAGTGGCAAAAGCTTTTCATTGAGCTTGTTTGCAAAAGCCATGGATTTGCCAAGAGCTTAGTTTTTTAAGGGATCTCATTTTTATTAGCAAGTTTTGGACCAATTTGTTTAAACTCAATCACACCCTTCTCTAGATAAGCTCCTTTTAGCACCCACACAAATGGATAAATTGAAGTTATGAAACAAAGTATAGAGCAGTATTTATGAGTTTCACTTGCACCAAATTGGCTTCTTTGATTTCTACCATGGACAAAGTTTCATCATAACACTTTAGTTCCTTCCTCATTCGATCTCTCTCTTACCATGTTATGTATGGCAAGCCTCCACCCGCCACTTCTAATTATGTTAATGGCACATCCTCCATTGATGCGTGCGATTTTGCATCAGTCACCTGTTATTAGATGTTGGCCATAATGCAAAAGAGAGTGACCAAGGCCCACAATGCTATGTGTTGCATAATCAGGAAAATTATTCTGTAATTAAGTGCAGATTCCATTCTATATTCATTAGGACAGATTTGTTAGTAATTTGATTTTATTTGATTTGTACAGCTTTAAACACCCATTATTTCTGGCTTTCATTACCTATTATTTCTTTCCTTAATTAGGTTGTAAAACAGTTTATAAATAGAGACTGTAATCACATTTGTAAAACACATCAGAAATACATTCCATCTATTTCTTTCAACTCTATGAAAACCACAATTGATCAACATTGTAGAACTTAACTTTGAGGTGAACCCTTGGGTTTATGTGAAGTTGCAACCAAATAGACAAACCTTCATTTTTTTAAAGAGGAGTACCATAAGCTTTCTAAGCGCTTTTGGGGTCCATACCAAGTAGCCCTACCCTTTTATTTCAAAATTCACATTGTCTTCCATTGTTCTATCCTAAAAGCACCTTGAACCTCCTCCTAACTAAATTATTGAGGAGGTCTTACAGTTTGTGGATTATGATCCATTGGTTACTCCCTTGACCATTATGAGCTTAATTATAGTTTGTGGATTATTTGAATGGACCTATGCAAATGGCTCTTCTCTAATGGCAAGGTTTGCCTTTGAATGACACATCACAGGAGAGGTGGGTTTACTTGTGCAAGAATTACAACCTTGAGGACAAGGTTTCGTTGAACCGGGTGGTATTGATATGGACATGAATGAAGCCTAATCTATAACACCTCAAAGCACAATTAGGAGGAATTGGGATAATGAGTACATTTAATAATAGGAGAATAAGAGACTTTAGAAGATGTTTGTTAGGATATGTTACTGCAAAATGGATGTAAGAACGTATTTTATTAGTAGGCCCATGGCATGTGTTACATTACATGCCTTGTAATTTCCCTTTACAATTATGGAAAGTCTAATCTGAATTCTGTTTTCTTATCATTCTTCTTGGAGGTATTTCTACAAAGAAACTATTTTACTTCTTGTAGTTGTCAATGTCTTGACCAATAAGAGAACAGCACATTGCTTCACCTACAATTAGTCGTCAGAATTTTATTAAAGCTTTCTCAAATTAGTAACACAAGAAAGCAGAAATATTGGGCCACACCTTGTGCATTGAGCCAAAGTCATCAGGTGCACAAGACAAATGTCTGATCACATCAGATGGCAACAAAAAGGATGTCCTATTATGCACAAAGCACATACTACCACAGCATCGAAGCATGCAACATATTTGCAACTTGGAAGAACATTCTCTTATTAAAGGCCATAGCAATATACAATTAGGTATTAAATTCAGATTTTTTACATATCACACCCACTTGAGTATACATTAACTACCAAATGGATTCAAGAAGAGTCTACTGTGTAGCCACTCTAGCGTCCCAAATGGATAACATCCCTCTGAATAAGCAGAATACAATGCCAATCCTTGAAACAAAATTCCCTCAAACTCATAAACATCATTGCTTCCTTCTTTATCTTCAGAAGCAATACAATATCAAGATAGATATTTCATTAAAAATCACCTTCCTAGTTCCTATGGCTACACAACATCATAACTTGCAATTATCTCATGTTTGGAAGTCAGACGTTTCAGTCGTTGCATAACAACCAGTGAACAAAAGAACAATAGAAGGTAGACAAATATAAAATAAAATTTTAAAGATAACCATATCATACAAATTATTACTTCTGCATTCTACACATTAAATAAAATGTTCTTTAAAGTAAACTGTTCACTTCTGCAGAACATTAAATAGATGATTCCGTGCAAGATATTTCAAAGAAAGTATAGAAAAAATTGAACTATTAAAGTGAGATACATTTCTGCTAGACCCTATGAAGTTGACTACAACTTACAAGTTTATAAATTATGGTTAGATAGGGATTCAAATATATTAGATGTTCTCCTGTTTGTCATTCAGAAGTTTTACATTACTTAGCGTTTCTTATTCATCTCCTTACACATGTTGCCATTGTTAGGCTGACTAATATATTATTCCAAATTAGGACTAGAAGTTAATGTCCAAAGAATTGTCCCAAAAAACTAAATTAAAGAACCATATTGGAAACAACATAATCAGTAATGATAGGCGTATACCTCAATTTTTTTCATCTTGGCTTCTGTTTTTGCTTTCTGATGATTTTCCCATGCTTGAATTTTCATCTCCTCACGCCTAAACCTGCGTAATTAACACCATATTCCTGCTTCAGAGAATTTTAGTATGTAATAATGCAAAATGATGTTACCGTGTTTCTGAAACTGTTTAAATGCCCATAAAATATTGGTCTCATGTTTAGAAAATGTGGTTAATTATATTTAGAAATTTTATTCATCTTGTCACAAACATATCTCTGACTAAGGGAGGGAAGACAAGTTTTAAGCTATTATTTCCGAAGAAACTGACATGAAAATTAAACACACACACCTATAGGCCATAAACTCCACACGTTGTTTAAGAATTCAGATACTTTGGCCTTATATCTTTCCTTGGTTTCTAAATTTTTCTCTTGACTTTTATTATTTGTTTCCTTGTTTTCATTTCATGAGGGATAGATATATAATTGCAGTCACTTTCAAACAAATGTTAGGATACTGAATTGATGGAAACATGGTCAAAAGGAGTAAGGCAACAATGAGTATCTTCTAGAGGTATGCATGTACACTACCAAGAATGATAATCTTCTTCTTTTATCTTGGATAACTATACATGCTACATGATTGGAATCTACACAAATAAAAGAATTAGTTCCTTGAAGTTCTGCACTGTAGTTTTTAGTGTTCAAGTCAATTTTGTAACTATATTTCTTTCCTTGGCTATATTTCTTCCTTTCTTTTCACATTTCCTGACTAGATTTGTCATCACTAAGTCATTTATGATGATTTGTTCGAACACAACATAGGAAGCCAGGTGCCTAATTATAAAGAAACCAGGGGAAACCATAAACATGAAAAAGTTTTACAAAAGGCTACTTACAGAAGAAATGTAGTAGAAATATTAAATACCAAAAGAGAATGATTGGTCCAGATTCTTTGACAAATATGCATGGATCTATTTGTAGCAGAAAATTAAATAGACGATTGACAAAGAACAATACGCTAGAAAGCTTAAGCTATTAAATGAAGCAACTTCAATTGATTTACTTTTATATCTTTGAGATTCCAAGGCTCTTCATGCAAGGAGCTTTTGGGCAGCACCCTTTGCTCAATGAAATTTAATTTATAAATGAACAACTGGGTATGTTAAATGGATTTACATCCCTAAAGCAACGTAAGTTATATGATAGTATAAACTGACCTGGCCATATACTTGGCCTTCTCAGCTTCCTCCCATGCTGCTGCACGTGCTTCAACAACACTCTTAGGCAGTTCTGCTTTTGTTTTCAGGGAAGTGGATGCATCCTTATCCTCCTCTTCTTTGCTAGCCCAAGCAGCAATATTCATTTTACCAAGTTGTGTCCCAAGGACCATTATTTCACGCCTGGTTTTCATTTGTAGCTCCTTTTCGGACAATTCATTATTGTTGAGATTCAGATTGTCACTATGTAGATCAGTTAAAGTAGATGCAGGGGAGGATCTGGGGGGAGTAGAAGGCCGGGAAGAATTAGGGCTGCGCATTGGTGTTGTTGCCCTCACAGGGGTACCGGTTCTTGAAGGCTCCTGGCTAGCAATAGGGGTCATTTCGGTTCCCATATCTCTCATTGATACTGACCGAGCTGTTGAAGGGGGAGGAATAAATGTTGTTGCATTCTGGATGGCAAGAGATGAATTGTGCTGGCTAAGGCTAACTGTCAACATAAAATAGCAGAAAGGGAAAATAGAACAAAGAGTTAGTAGTCCCATAAATGAACTATAATTACTAAAACTAAACACATTTCATTTAACTCCTTCAAATGAATCAACACTAAGCTTGTGTCATCTGGATTGCAGAGCCAACATATATACTCGACACACAGAAGTGATTAACACACACAAGTGATTAAAACATATAATCTTTGACAAAAATAGCAGAAAAATCAAATATATACATTTTGAATAAACTAAAAGTATGTTTTTATCTCCTGTAATGAATTCCAGAACACAATCAAACATTTACCACAAGAACTTGCAATTGCATAGGGATCAGCCTCCCAACTCACAAATTTCTGTCCTCCACTTTCCATCTTAGTTTGATTTGTATCAATTTGCTTGGTATCCGGTTCATCTAAAGCAATTTCTCTTTGATCCGGAACTTCAACAACAACCTTCATTGAAGGTTGCCGGCTTACAAAACCATGACTACCAACCTTACGTGAACCTACATGCCCCCCTTGCCCTTGGGCCTGCGCTGTCTTCGGCCTGTTTGATGTTGGACTTGCTATCCACTTCTGAGCATCATCCCATTTAGATGGTGCTGGTTTTGAGAATGGCCTCACTGGCACTCTCTGTGTAGGTCGCTCTGCCTTTTGAAATTCAAACACTGATGACGACATGCTCACATTATCATGCCCACTATCATAATCTGAAGAAGGGTCTTCTAAGATTCTATTCCTTGAAGTCACTGCTGCATTAGCCTTCACAAAACGATCATCACCAACTGCCTCTATGCTACTGGTGCGAGCTAAAGCAGAAGTTGAATATTCAGGAAGGACACTCACAACATCTACATCTTTACAATGATCAGAACTGCTACCACCTGTAACAGATATGTCAAATAGAAGTAACCTTACGACTGCGACCAGAATAGGAAACACCATCCATCTATAACAATAACAAACACTTACATATTTGACACTGCTTACAAATATCATTGTATAAACTAATTTGAAACAAAAGAAAGACAGGCACAAGCTTTAACTTGTAGGTTACCATATTTGAGATACCAAAGTACATTATATATGAAAGAATGTCCGGTCCCTTTTCTTCTCCCTTTTTTTAATATAATTTAAATCATAGTACACTTCTAAATTTCCTCACAAAACTAAGGGAGATAATGATAATAGAGAATAACCATACTCAGTCAAAATCTTACATTTTTAGGAAGTACATATATATCTTTTAGATTTACAAAATCGCAATCTTGATGGACGCATTACATCAATCAAGATAAAGACCCAAGAGCATACGTACCAGATTCATCCATGTCCGAATTCTGAGATCTCGTGAAAGTAGAATCAAGCTCTTCCTCTTCTTTCCTCTTCTTTTCCACACCCAGTAGCATGTTCCTCAATTTTCCCGGTGAAAATCCCCCACCACTCTGCAAACCCAAGTTTCCATAAGGCTAAAGGCAAATCAAAGAACCCAAAAAACAAACAGATCAAAACAAGAGTTTACACTATGCAGAACACTAAAAAAATGATACTCACTTTCCAAATAACACAACAGGGGTGGGAGAGAAATGGTGAAAAATGCAAATCAAGCAAAAACAAAAAAAAAGGTGAAGTGGATGAAAAAGGTAGAAGAGAGAGACCTGAGGCTTTTGGATCCTTTCGTAAACCATAGTGGATAAATGGGGTGTGCTTGTGGGGGCAAAAATGCAATCTTTACACAATGTGGTGAAAGTTCATCTCTGGCATAAGTTAGGAAGTAGTTCTTTGGGTTTGAAGCTTTTGAGTTGCAACTGTGACAGTGTTCCCTAATGTTTTCAACTTTGAATGAGCAGAGAGAGAGAAAGAAAGTTGGTAGACAAGAAGATGCAGTAATAGCCGGACCTGTCTCTGACCCGTTGTTGTACTACATAGGTTTTTGGGGCCCACTTTCCCACCCTATATATAATGTAATCCCTTATGTTACTTTTTGTTTAGTTCCATCTGCTATGTGCAATTATTATCTCTCTTCTAATGCAAAATCTATCAAATTTAATAACTTCATAGTTATGGCAATTCATCATCATAACAAAAGAGTTTAGCTTCCAATCACCCACTCATAATTCTTCCTCATGTTTGAAATTTCGGAATTAAAATGAAATAAATTTTTGACAAATAATCTCATGTCAATTAATTTATACGATTTTATGTGTTAATCTAATTTTCAGGATTTACTTACATGCTGTTATATAACAAAACATATAATATATAATATAATATATATAACCCTGTTTTAAGAGAATATCAAACTCTCATATAGAGTAAATATCCATTAACCCAAAAATACAATGGTTAATATTTTCTTACGAAAAACAAAGGTAGTAAAAAAAATTATACATTCTTGAAACATTGCTGGATGTTTTCATCATGGGATTTTTTTCTAACAAAAACAACTTAAAAGCATTACTATTTTCAAAACTATTATTATTACTATAATTAATACAACCATTATCGGTAACAAATGCAATCAATTACCATCTCTAAATAAACTACAACACTTAAATGGTTTAAAGATCTTGTTTTTGAATAATTATATGTTTTCTTTAAGAACCTAAATTTGCTCATTAGTGTAATTTTATCATGAACTCAACACACACATATACGACTCTTCTTACCATTTGAGGGCAATGCATAACTTTATTTTTTATTTTGTCTTCATAATTTTACATATTACTTTCTTAGGTGAATTATAAACTTTCAAAAGCACCTTGAAATCTCTCCAACTTTTAGCACTCAATTAAATTCCAACATGGCATGGCCTCGTCCTTTATGTTTTCTCAAACTTTACCCTCTCCCCATCCATTTGACCACAACAACCCTTCCCCTTACCCACTTCCCTATACATCTTTGGTCTTAACTCAAACATAAAACCCACTCTTTTTCCATCTCATACAACATTGTCTTTCTCCACCTTCCCTCAACCTTCTCCAACCTTCTGCCCATCCAAACTTTCCCAACCTTTTTACCCATCCAAATTATAACTTGTTCACTTTGATGGTTTTGAACCCTTGATTGACTCTTATAAGAGGAACAATTTTTTTTTCTCTTATATAGCACAATTTTTTTTTTCAAAATGTTCATAAAAAAACTTTCTAAAATGTTTTATAGATGTTAAGAGAGAAAATGTTCAAGTAATAGAAAAAAAGACTATAAGCACTTAAAGTTTTATACTAGTTTGTCCTTAATCTGGACTACATTCACTAAATAAATAAATGTTTATAATTATTCTTTATTGTCACTTTTGTGTTACATGAGTACACAAAACTTGTTTAGACTGTCCACTGTACTCTCTTGAGTTTAACGCAAATGCACAATGTCTCTCCATGTTAAGTAAGTCTTTCCAGTTTATACAATAGTAAAATTTTATTTACAAGGTTTCACACTCAAATGAGTGGTAAGTAGTACAAGTATTCATTGTCTAGAGAATAACTTCACAAAAAATGAAAGATTTAAAAATGAAGCACTCTCGTATACATGTCATCTAGAAGGTGATATCCCTTAAGTGTTATAAGCTTTAAAGAATGAAAGAATGATAACATATGCACTTAAGATTGTTTTTCATGTTTCCATATACACGATGAGTTTTTATTTATAAGTGTTACAAAAATATCTATTATAACTCAATGCTTTTGTTGTTCTTAGTGTCAAAGTTTTTCAATATAAATTTTTTACTTTAGGCTCACTTCAATATCGTACTCTTTTGATGAGGAAAATGACACACTTTATCTAAATAACTATATATGTTGATTGTGCTAACCATACTAAATCGAGTATACATCATTCAAATGAATAGGTTATGGTTCAGGATCTTCTTTAAAGTATGTGAGACTGATTTTTTAAACTTGTAACGGTTTTCTTTGGTGTCCAATATATCATTGAAGTTTCCTACTGATAAGTGTCAAATTTACTTGTCATTTTACTTGATTTAGGCACTTAATTTGCACAAGTTGCATTACTTTTAGCAAAATAGAATTGTTACCAACTAACAAATTCAAAAGGTTTGCAATTAGAAAAGTTACTTTAAATTTTTAACCTATGCTTAAATTTTTATTTTTTATTTTTCAAGAAAAAGTAAGAAGCAGTGCACAGATTTAAATCGGCGCAAGAAGTTTACGTGAGCGCAAGAAATTAACACAACATAATTAAGGTAGAAAGCACCTTAAAATTTCACTTCAAAGCATTGAGCAGAGATAAATGTTTTCGAGTGGACATATTCCAAAGTAAGGTGTATTTTAAGTTTAGAAGATGTTAAGTTAGCCACAAATGTGCTCAGCATGTAGGAATCCCTCAAAGTGAAGAAAAGTAATTTGTTGAGCGAACTATAGAGAAACTCAACACAAAGGAAATCTTCATATGAAGAATTGCAATTTGTTGAGCAGAAGATCCAAGGGCTGAGTGTAGGAAATCAACCAAAGACAAATTATTTGGCAATATAAATAGAAAGAAAAAGACTAGTGTCAAGGGGTGGATAATTATAACTTAAGATATTTTTAGAGTTGTGATACTTTTGGTTGCAGATTATCATTGTACTCATTGAATCATCCTACTCATCATGAGTACTTAATTTTTATAGTTATTGGGATTGAATGACATTATAACTTTTTTGTAATTTCTTTATTTATATATGCAATTACATTCCATTCTTAGTTGATTTGGTTTTGTGCTTAATGCTTGACAATAGAGGGATCATTGTACTTGATTTTAGAAATTGAATGTTATTGGGAAATACTTTCTTTTTCTGAAATAAACTAAACCAACCAAAGATTTCAACTATTGGGAACAATGTTGTTGTATTTTGCTATCATTGTTCAGATCTTAACGTAGGAGTCAAATGACTTTAATCAAGGAATTGATTTATTGTGATTGGATTCTTAGATAACCAAGATTAAGGAATTACTTAGTTTGATCTTATGAAACAAGAGAACCTATAATATATTGTGTGTATAAACAAGAAACATATTAGTTTTCAAGTCTCATTCAATCTCAATACTTAATTATACTTGAGAATTACAATTCTTGTATTCAATTGCCCTTCAATTCTAATTTTGTGAACTCTCTCATTTTAATTTCAATCCATTATGCAATTTGACAATTTTATGTTTATGCAATTCTTTATAAAGAAATTATAGCGGTTAATAAACTTGTTAATCCCTAAGGATACAACAACTTTCTTTCAACTACACTACAATTGACTCGTCCACTTGCCAAGAGAATTCATCACCTACCAAGATCCCAATAGTTTAACATTTCATGCATATGTTACTTCTTAATGAGTCGCCCGACACTCCTTTGTAAGTTGTCTAATCTTTGATTGTCTAACAATACTTCATAATACTTCTCATGTGTTTTGTTGCGTGTAGTCTAATCTTAGGTCATCTAAAGGTTCTTCATAAGACATCTAGCAAATGACAAATTATGTCTGTTTTTTACTTGAAGCAACTTAAATTGGTCCACACTTGATAAACTCGTTAGATATACAAAAGCTTTGAATTATTTGCTATCATCAAAAAACTTTGGATAACTTGTTGGAAATCATATAGACTTGCATCTAGTTGTTTATGCCTTAACATTGCACACATCAACTAATCCTTTGTATGTTGGACTCCTCATCCACAAACCAACCAAAACCCACACAACGTCAACGTTTACTTTATCACTTGTGTCCAGGACCCAACCTAATATATCTCCTTTAGTATGATAACAACCATTTCCCAATTTAGTCCACACGCCTCCTAAAAGTCTCCCACACAATCCTTTTATTAGCCTAATCCATTACTCCAACATTGTTCATTCTCGCAATAATGTCAACTCTTAATATTTCCAACTCAAGGACAAAGTTTCTTATGCAACGTAGAGTAATGTTAGTCTCTAGTAAATACCATATCCAAACATCTAAATGGTTTAAATAAAGACTATTTTTTAACTAATTAAATGTTTTTCCTTCTGTTCTAAGGAGGTTCATTCCTACAACCATATCCTATTGAGTTTTACACATTGTCTATTAGTTTTGGTCAGACTATACGATCATTATCTAATGGTTCTATAATGATTAACAATCATGTATGACTATATAGTGGTTTTGGTGAAACTAAACGATCATCAACTAATGTGATTCTGGTGAAACTAAACGATCATCAACTAATGGTTCTGGTGTGACTAGACGGTCTCATTACAAGATTATATAGTGGTCTATGGTTTTGTTTTTTCATTCTCTATATAAGCACATCAATTATAACTTTCTGAGATCATTTTGATCTACTCTGTTTTTTCGGAAATTTACGTTTTCATGCGTTGCTTATTCAATAATTCGTGTTTTTTTTTATTCAATATGTGCATATCTGATGAATTATCATTTCAATATATCAAATTCTATATGTATGGTTGTTATTCTCATTTGATAAGAATGAAGAATTCTATGGCTTTGCAATTTTCCGTAAGCATTTTACTTTCTTATATTAACTTAACACTTGAAATTTAAAAAACAACGTTATTTATATGGGAGTTATGTAAACTTTCTCCAACTACAAACAATCATAGATTCAATTTGTTTGTGTGAGAGAGAGCGATTGACTTCAATATTTACATTTAAGGAAAAGACAAGGTGGTGGACTCGTTTTAGTATTCTCATTTACCTGAAAGTGCATAGTGGTGCTTTTCGGTGAATCAAAGTGCATACTGCATTAAAATTGGTGAGTGTGTGAAGTACTTACAAGCTAAAATAAGGAAACATTACACATAGTTATTTTGGTGGATAAATGTAGTTATAGTTGTTGAGCTACTTGAACGATTATTCATGTATAAAAAAACATATTATCTTACTCCACACTTGCCAAAATTTAAAATCTAGCTATATAATGTGGCATCAACATTAATGGATTTATGAGAAACAAAAGTTGGTACTAACGACAAAATAATTTAATAATGTTGTGCTTAGTATAAAGAAAAAGAAACCTAGAAAATAGAAGAGTGAAGGAAAAAATAAGAGACGACAAAATTAGTATAAATAAATGTTTTGTTGAAGTAAAATAAATTGAAAATGAAGAAAATTATAGAAGTATAATTAACATTTAATCAGTTATTTATGTATCTTAATCGGTTAAATGTGTAAAACATAGTTCCTACAAACTCTAATTAATTGATTATATATTTATGATATTTAACTTTCAGTAGATATACATAATATATGACATAATAGATTTAACACATATATTAATAAAAAAATACACTTTTTATATTAGTTACCAATTTAAAAGTTAGTGGTAAGATAAAAAAATTCGGATATAATTAAAACCAAGATAAAAAATTGTACTTTTCAAAATTCATTATAATTATAACCAATGAAGTACATTTTTATATAGGATATGATATCAATTCTAATAACCACGTATTTAACCCTAAATTTATCATTATAAAAAATTATATTATAGCATGTTGTCAATATCTTTAAATTATAATTATAAATGTTTTCAAATGGATTAAAAAAAATTATAAATATGATAAAATTTATATATAAATTCAAATATACATCCCATAAACATTTTATAAAGAAGAAAATAAGTTCTAAGATTAAAAAGCTAGAATAATTATAAATAAATTATTCTAAGAAGTCTATCTAAGTCTAAAGACTATTTTTTTATTGTTTTATTCTTTGCAATTCCTGATAAAATTAAGTTAAAACTGTTTCAGTTTTATTATTATCTTGATCTTGAGCTTTTCTTGCTATTAAAATAAAGTACTCAGTAAAGTTGCAATTAGTCTTTGAATATAGTGCTGCACAACTATTTCATACAAGAACTCCAATTTTACTAGAATTCAAAATTTCACAATGAGCTATGAGAAATTCGGCATATAATATGCAATTATACTATGTTCATTATCCAATAATATCTTTTGAAAGATGATTGCATGCCAATGACTCCTTGGAAATTAATTTGAGAGAACCAACAAGAAACAGAGTTAAAGATAAAAAAGAAAGAGTAAAAGTACTTGTGTATCAAATATCCGTTTGGTGATCTTTAAAATATTTTATAAGAAATTTATAAATAATCCATATTATTAAATACTGTAAATTAAGAAATTTGTGATTTATTAACATTTGTTAATATAATAAGTTCCGCCTTCTTGTGTGCTAATTTCATGACACTTTCGTTTATTCTTACTCTATTTTTCATAATTATAAGTTAATTATTCATTAATTTCTCAATTTAGAAATATTCATCCAAACCACTTCGTTCATTTATGTTTTTCCTCCTCACATGATTTCGTAGATTCTAATCATATTGAGAACAAATTTAGTGAGAATCGATCTTCATAATAAAGTTATTGGTGGTGGTATTTGTTTTTCTCATTGTCTTTATGGTTTCTCAATAATGTTTTTTTTCCATCGGATAAGAAGTAATGGGAGGGGATGTTCACCAAAAAAATATTATAACAATTTCGTTATGTTATAAATGATAAGATGTGACGTTGTAAATAGGAGGATATGACTGAGCACAACAACAAATGTGAACCTTAACACTTTCTATTTGGTTGGATTTCTATGGCGGTTATAGTCATATCCCCTTTCATGTGCATTGGTGTAAGTATTAGAGGGAAGGTGGTGAAAATGGGAGTGGAGGTAGATAATTGCAAGTTAATGTATGGAGTAGGTATGTGTTATATGTAGGGATCAACTTGCTTATATGTATGCAACTCCTTTAAGGAAAATGTTACTTTGACAACTGCAAATTGAAATATATTAGTTTATAACTGTGATTTTGTCAATATAGTTTCAAGATTTCAGGAAAAAGATGTTTCTCTTTCTAATTGTATTCTCATGCATGATTATCAATTTATTATGAGTGCAACAAATCAATTAATTTTTTTGGGACAAATATCCAGTTTGTTTTGGATGTAACACATGTAAAATATCAAAAAGTGTGTTAGCTAAGAACCTTTGTAGTTTGTGTTAGAAAATTATGTAAATTAATTTTATAATGTGACTCGTATGAAATAGATTTCAGGCTTTGGCCTGAATATGATTTAATAAAATAAAAGGTTCATTGGTTAATATGAGAAGTATATATATATATATATATATATATATATTATGATACCTAATGAAAAGATAATCTGATGAAAATTGGGAAAGAATAAAAATAGTGTTTTGTCTCTACAAAGAAGGTTGTCTCACTGTTGATCATTAATAAAGGGTGTGACAAAAACTGAATTGCCAAGAGATAGATTGAGAAAAGAAAATTAAAGAAACTGCTCACATAGGAACTTTCATGGATCAAGGTAAGTGTTTATCTCTATTATAATTAAATATGATGTGTGAGAATCATAGTTTGTAAGATCCTTAAGATGATGATGTGCATTATTATTTATTATTCTACGATTTGATTTTACAGTTTGTTCAACCTATATTCTACATGAACCACGCTACCAACATTTTTAATTTTATATTTTCTATGTTCAATTTTGTTTAGATGTCTTCATTAGTCATATCATTATTTCATAACTATACGAGCTCTAACAAATTTTGATAAAATCTGATTATTTTCTTTCCTAATGTTAATGTTGTTGTACATGTTATACCAACAACTAGTTACCTATGTAAACTATACATATAAGTTATACACCATCCGGTTTGATTGTTAAGTATAAAGAAGTTATAATTAGGATGAATTTATTTTTATCTTTTTTTACCTATTTTGGTATAATGCAAGGTACTTTTAGCTAATAAAAATAGTACTATACCTGATAATTTGTTGTAAGAATTTAGTTATAATTAAAATACAGATTTGATAGAGAGGTGTTTTTTCAAAACTTGTTGGAGATCCCATATCGACTAGAGATTAGAGCATTTCATTGTATATAAGTGGGTGCAAACCTCAACCCTATGAACCGGTTTTATGGAATTGAATTAGGCTTAAAGTCCACTTTGTAATATGATATCAGAGCCATTTTCGAGCCTATCCGAGTTGACCGTCTCGGCGTGAGGGGGGTGTTGGAGATCCCACATCGACTAGAGATTAGAGTTTGTATATTTTGTAGGAGTTAAATTATTTTAAGTGTTCAACATAATTTTATTTGTTATTATTGATAAAAAAATATTCTAATATCTTTTAAATTTTTAAAATGGAGAATAACAATGTGACAGTTTTATGATCACCCCATTAGCCCGGTTGTGTTCTGTTTTTTTCTTTTTAATGATACTTTAATATTCTTTAAAATTTGTATTCCAATTTAACAACTACTTTTTTTTATATAATAGTTTAATTTATATTTTACTTTAATAAATTAATTTAATATTTTATTATTATACTTTTAAATATATGTAAAGAAAATACAAGGTGTTAAAATATACGCAGAGATTGCATGCACACGTTTTGCTTAGACGTATTCTGCAGTTTAATATTAGACTAAAATATGATATTACAGAATATAATAATTAATAATAATTTAGTTAATATAATATTTATGATATATGTATAAATATTTATTGTCCTAACAAGAAGTTCCAAAATAGGGGACCGAAAATTACAATTACACCTAATTATTTTTATCAAAAAATGTGAAAATTAAAATGATAAGTGAAAGTGATTAAAAGTAAAATAAAGTGAAAAATGTTTTTGTTGAAGAAAAATACAAAAAATAGAATAATAAATAAAAAAAGTTATTAATAAAACCTGTTCATTTTTTACTTTTGTTTCTTCTTGTTTTATCTAACAAACCTAATTAAGTTCATCTAATTGATTTGCACTTTCAATCAACTGGTATTTGCTAACCCAAATAATTAATGGTGTTGTAGTTGTTAAGAATAATGTGAGGAGGTTAATTGAATGATTGAAACTATGATTAATCAATTTGTTCTCACATATAACTAATTTGTTAGATGATCCAAATAGTTTTTTTTAGATAATTTTAATTTATAATATAATACTAAAGTTCATATTTAAAATTTTACAAAAACTTCTTAAAATAACCATTTTTTTTTATAAAGTTTTCGTGTTAAGCATCACTATGCAACTTGACATCTCAGATAAGCTGACACCTCAAGTAACAGCAATCATCTGTCATCACATGAAAAAAAAAATTATTAAAAAAAATACAAAAATACAAAAATATGGGGGGACTAGACCAAAACCCATATGTTAACAAAAACGATACATAGGTAGATTATACTTATTCATAAAGAATTCTAAGAACAGACTAGCTGGGAGTCTTTTATACCAATGAAATGATTCTCTATGAATAAATCCTAAATTAGCCAACTTATCAGCACACGCATTCCCTTCACGAAAAATATGAGTTACCCTAAACCTGATTGTCCCACAAAAATTAAGACAA
>Ga0123342_1004592_pt1 | contig 20877 bp, 24 predicted proteins | sample Turbeawhitnodule_FD_89960 | JGI IMG/M metagenome (GOLD analysis project Ga0123342, IMG submission 89960) | Root nodule microbial communities of legume samples collected from Mexico - Turtle bean Mexico white nodule | ecosystem: Host-associated > Plants > Roots > Nodule | place: Mexico: Nepantla...
AAAAAATGTAAAAAGGTATAAATTCATAAATTAGGGATTATTTTATATGTAAATTAGCAATAAATCCTCATAAGTGCCTATATTTTAATATGAAATATTACTGAAATTAGACACTTATCACCCACACAATAGACATGGTCCACTTTCACCTATCCCTCACACTCTTACAGGAAATTTTTTCCCTCAAACACTAAACTTCCAAGGCCTCATCCACAATTTACCAGTCACCCTCCTCCCTCTTCCCTGCTGTACCAATTACCCCAATCCATTCAAATGATTTTACGTAAACACCAATCAATATTCAAACCACCACATGGTTCCCCCCGACCACGCCCCTATGACCACCATATCCCCCTCTTACCCAACACTGGTCCGGTTAATGTGCGCCCATACCGTTACCCTCACTCTCACAAAAATACCATCACCCCAATTAATTGCAGAGATGTTGCAGGATGGGTTCATCAAACCCAGTAACAACCCATTTTCTTTCCCAGTACTACTCATCAAGAAGAAAGATGACACATGGCGCTTTTGTGTTGATTACAGAGCACTCAATGCAATCACTATACGTGAACGTTTCCCCATACCTACTATTGATGAATTGCTAGATGAACTGGGGTCTGCTACAATTTTTACCAAGATTGACTTATACTCAGGGTGCCACCAAGTTTGGCTCAACCCCAATGACACTCACAAGACAACTTTCAAAACCATGGATGGTCATTATGAATTCCTAGTTATGCCTTTTGGTTTAACTAATGCTCCCTCCACATTTCAGGCAGCCATGAATGATCTCCTACGACCTTCTTAGGCGGTTTGTTTTAGTTTTTTTTTATGACATTCTCATTTATAGCCCCACACTGCAGGATCATTTGACACATTTAGATATTATTATGAATTTGTTACAAACACAATTACTCTTTACTAAGCTTTCGAAATGCAGTTTTGCTACCTCAACAGTTAGTTACTTGGGCCATATCATTTCCCCAATTGGAGTGCCCCCAGAACCAGAAAAAATAAAGGCAATCACAAATTGGTCACAGCCACGGTCACTCACGGCTTTACGCGCATTCCTCGACCTCACCGGATTCTACAGAAAATTTATTCGTAATTATGCCACTCTCGCCGCTCGCCAGTCACCCAATTGCCTTTTTCAGCAAAAAGATGTGCCCCCGTCTCCAAGCAACATCAGTGTATGTGAGAGAGATGTATGTCATCACAGAAGCCATAAAAAAATGGCGTCAGTACTTGTTCAGGAATCATTTCAAAATATACACAAAGCAAAAGAGCCTCAACACACTGATCTCACAAACAATACAGACACCAGAACAACAAAATTGGACAGCAAAACTCCAAGGATATGATTTTCAAATAATATACAAACCTGGAAAAAATAACGTTGTGGCTGATGCACTCTCCCGCCAGGAACCGCCAACTCTCTTAGTGTTGTTGGCCGTATCATCCCCGATCCCTACCATATTCAAAGAACTATAACAGTTCTTCACCACCACATAGGGCACCAATTTGTTACGATCGTTCACCAACAACCAACCATTGCCCAATCAATTTTCCACCAGCCAAGGCCTACTCTTCTTTCGCAACCGGATCTTCCTTCCTCAAGTTCATGATTTCCGCAGGCGTATCATCAGTGAATTTCATGATTCCCCAACAGGGGGACATTCGGGTTTAAAACCCACACTGACAAAGGTAGTTGCCTCCTTCTACTGGCCAGGTTGGACAAGAGATACCAAGGAGTTCATACAACACTGCTCGGTGTGCCAGCAGAATAAGTACCTACCAAAAAAACCGCAAGGATTAATCCAGCCACTGCCTATACCCCATTAAGTATGGGAAGACATCTTTATGGATTTTATAACTCACCAGCATTTGCTGGCCATACTGTGATTTGGGTGATCTGTTGTCGCCTTTCCAAATACGCTCATTTCCTGGCTTTACCCACTCATTACACGGTCGAGAGCCTTGCACAACGCTTCTCCACCGAAATTTGTCGTTTACACGGTCTCCCCACTAGCATAGTGTCGAATCGAGACCCCATCTTCACTAGCACCTTCTGGCGCAACCTGTTCAAAGCCCAAGGAACAAAACTGCAATTCAGTTCATCGTACCACCCTCAAACCGATGGTCAAACAGAGGTTGTGAATAGGGGATTAGAAGCTTACCTCCGCTGTTTCACCAGTCACCACCCCCATTCCTGGTACAAATTCCTCCACCTCGCAGAGCTATGGTACAACGCCTCCTACCATTCCTCCATTGGCACTTCTCCCTTCCATGCCTTATATGGACGGCCACCGCCCACCACCGTTGACATGCTCCCTTCACCGCGCACGGGAACCACGGTTTCGGAACTCCTACAAGAGCACACACTCGTCCTTCACCACTTGAAGTTGAACCTCCTCCGCACTCGCCAACGCATGCGGGCACAAGCGGACAACCACCGCTCAGATCGATCCTTTGCCGTCGGCGACTAGGTGTGGCTTCGTCTTCAAACACACCGGCAACACTCCGTCGAGCGGCGCCTATCACCCAAGCTCTCTCCCCGATTTTCTGGCCTGAATAGGATCGTGCGGCGCATAGGCACGGTGGCCTACGAACTCTAACTTCCGCTGTCATCACTTATACATCCAGTATTTCACATTTTGCTACTCCGATAGTTTAAAGGGCTACCTCCTGGAAGTGTTTCTAACTCAACAACTAACCCCACAACACTTTTAGATCCCCCCACTTCTGCTAACCCTAACCCACCAAACCCTCTGATAGCACCGCATGCACTCTCCACTCCGCACACGCCACCTGGTCATGCAATTAAGAAGAAGCACGTGACGTTGTCCCCCGCGGCCGCTCCACTTTCCCCAATACCTAATCTCCAGAACCTTCCACGCACTGGGAACGCCCTCGAAAACTCTAATCGCGGCCCAAATTTCATAAGCCCAGACCTCGTCAATGGACCTTCAAACTTTGAGGACAAAGTTGAGTGTCCAACGGATGGCAATGTTAGAGGAGAGCCCAATGTTCCAGTAAGGCCCACTAGACAAAACAAACAACCTCTATGGATGATGGACTACATAACAAAATAGGGTGATGCTTGTAGTAAAAAGTAATGGGCTCCAGAGTATAGCCAAAATTTTGGTAACCTAAAGCATCACTATATAAGGGATGCTAGTTGCGTAAATAAAGGTAACATAAACTTTTACCCTAGTATCTTTTCCTGAGTATTGGTTAATAGTCAAATGGTTATTTCCAGGAAAGAGATGGCTCACTGGTTGAACAGCTTCCAGACCTCAAAGCCTACCCTCGAAGTTGGAGACGGAGTTGATCATAGGAAGGTCTAACCTAATAATGTTCGAGTGGAGTCTAATGAAGCAGAGAGGATGACTTCCAATTCAAATTTCAAGAGGAAGAGGACAAAGACCACTACTGAGGCACACCTTCAACCTTCAACCAACTTGCACTCTGATGGGCATGGACTTGACATAGAGGTGATCATGATTGGGAACTGAAATCCTGAATCAAACCTGAAGGCAAGTCTTTAGGATCCTTCTTTTAGTGTTTTTAATCACAATAAGTCCCACAATCTGTTGGAGGGTGGCCAAGACTAAGGATTGGACCTTGGCTCAAATTTGTGGGAACGCCAAGGAGCATGCAAGCAGGGTCGTGACGTTGACGTGTTTAGCCAATCTCAGGGAAATAAGCTTATGGATATAGAGAGCAAGAAAGAAAAGCAGGTGTGCGACTTGTAACGCGAAGTAGAGCGGTTACAAGTTGTTCGTGGATGGTGGGTGTTTTCCTCTGACCTCTTTTGTCTCATTACTTCCTCGACCTCTATTGAGAACCTACTGAGACACGAATCTCCGTTAAGGACTTGACCTTGCATTGAAGGAGGAACTCACTGAAGGGGTTGGCACAAAGTCCTTTAACAAAGATGGTTATAAACATCTCATCGTTCGATTATTGAATTTGTATCGAAGCTTTGCAAAAGTGATTCATGTAACTTTTAAGTGACTCATCTTCCTTTATATTGATATAAAAAAGGTTGAGGATCAACATTGGTTTGGTTTTGTTGGCGGCGAACTACTAATAAACATTTGGGCGAAGGTGTGGAATAAGTTTATGGTCCCGTCAGGAATCCTGTTGAGCCATTGTATGGCAGTTCCGATGAATGTCCCCATGAACATCTTGCACAAGACCGATTCTGATCCCCCTAATATGAGTATCTGGGCACGAAACACCTTCAAATGCGCCTCTGAATCCCAAAAAAGGAGTAATCTCCGGCACCATGTCATAGGGGGAATTGGTTTGTCCATTATCGCCTTTGTGAACAGTTGCGGGTCCAAGTGCAGGTTGGCTAGACGTCGCTTATTCTCACAATTGCTTACTTTCGTCTTAGGTCTTCTCCACTTGTCGTTTGGTTTCAGTGTTTTCTCGATAAAGCTATTTAATGGTTCCTAGAATCTATCACAAGGTTTTATTTGGCTTGTCGTTTGATGAAGGCTGGGTTTGTGGTTGTGGGTTGTTCATGCCGATAGTCATTGTGAATTTCTTATGGGATCGGGGAAAGATTATTCGTTCGTCACTAAAGAATATTAGTACACTCGTGTGACCAAATACAAATGAGTGTTTTTATAGGGTTTTTTTAGCAAAAAGTTCCTACTCCTTTTTTCTTTCTCTTATTTGTACCCAAAATTGCCTCCTCAGGTACACAGTCTCCCAAGCTCGAGCCTAATAAGCTAAGAGACTTGCGATTGTCTTTGGAAAAACAAAAATGATTTTTTTGACACCCATACTCCACCCTACACCTTAATAAATATTAATATTTTAATCATTTATATTTTTTTTAATTTTAAAAATTATTTTAACATTTTACATTTTGTTTATATTTTTATAAAAGATTTTTTTTTAAAATTTTTTTATTACAAATATTAATATTTTATTGTAGATGTAAGGTGGAGTAAAGTGTCAAAATATCATCATCCTTGGAAAAACCCTACAGTCCAAATACCCCTATATGTTAGATACCTCGCCATGAAACCAAGCAGACTAGGACGGGACAAAAGCTTAAAAGAAAAATTAAAGACAAGATTTCAGTGCATGTGTTCGGGTATGCATAGGAATATTCACCTTTTCTCTTACTTCCACTTTACAATTTCTAATAAAATATTATTTAACTAATGATAATAAATATAAATAAAATTTATAATAAAATTATAATATATTTAATTAAATTATAATATATTTAATTGTCAAATGAAAGTGTAAAAAAATATTGGTGTTAAAAGTATTGTAACTTTTTTTAATTCGTGGGCTCAAAATGTTGGCAATAATTTTCATGGAAAAATCCTATGGATGAAACATTTTAATCTTTTATGTTTTGTTTGGATTAGGGAGTAGATGTGTGAGAATTTGAATGAGTGAATTTGAAATAATTTGAGAGAAAAATGTGAAGAAAATAAGGTTGTTTGGATTAACGTATATAGAGTGAATTTGTGAGAACAATTTATTAAAATTAGTTAATGATGTGATAATTTTGAGAAAACTTTTAATTTTTTTAAAATATTTAAAATTAAGTTTACAAATTTACCATCGTCTTTAAAAATATTTGAAATATGAAGTATTTTAAAATATTCATACGACTTATAAACTCATTAATGCATGGGATGATCAATTTTCAACTATACTTTTTTCATTTATCGATTAGTGTTGCACTGTAAAATAACAAAATAACGTTAATCGATTATCTAGTGCGTTGTGGTGTATGTGAGAGAAAAAGAAAAAAACAATTCACTCCCGCTTTTCCCTCTCTCTAATCAGCGCACTCACTTGGATCCAAATAGTTGTGTCACTCGCTCTTCCATCCGCTTAAAGACTGTTTCTTCCTGCACCTCCATATCTTCTTCTGGCACCTCCATACACAACATGAAAATACATTTTTATCCTTCTTGTGCCACCCCCATAGAATAACTTCTGGATTATGTAATCCGGAAACGCATTTGAAAAAAGACTTCCGGATTACATAATCCGAAAGTTAAAAAAAACTTCTGGATTATGTAATCCGAAAAGTAATCATGCATCTGAAAAAAGACTTCCAGATTATATAATCCGGAAGCTAATTACAAATTTGAAAAATGACTTCCAGATTATGTAATCCAGAATATTACAGAGGGACATTTTTGGAAATACAAAAATCTATGTAGGTGAAAGAAGAAGGTATGGAGGTGCAGGAAGAAGCAGCCCCGCTTAAATAGCGTCACAACCGAAAAAAAACAGAGGCTTAAAGAAAAGAGATTTTGGACCCTACAATTACTTCCTACACCTATCAATTTAAACATGCACCCTTTTTTTGAAATTACAAAATTGCCCTCAAATAAAAGGGAAGTGCAGATGAAAATATACTTAAGAAACATCTTTTCTAGAACACGTTTCCAGATTTGGAATTCCATATATTTTTCTAAATTCTGGAAATCCTTTTATGGAACACGTTTTCGGATTTTGTGTTTTTGTCTGGAGTCTATTTTTTGTATTCTAATTTTGTATTGCTTTTTTAGAATGTGATTTTTATTTTTGAATTCTATTCTAAAATTTCATTTTCATAACATAATAATCTATTCTGCATTTGCTTTTAAGAATGTATTTTTTGAATTTTGGATTTTTAATTTTGGAATGAAGAGTATTTTTGGAAATTTCATACAGGTCACAATTTGTAAGGTGCAGGAAGATTTTGCCTTTGGGCACAATCACTTGACCCAACATTTTTCATTATTGGCAGCCTGCTTTTCTATATATATAATTTTTAGGCAATTGCTTCCTACACCCAACACTTTTGAAACTGCACCCAACACAATTTCAAAAATTCCAAAAATACCCTTTATTCTGGAAATAAAAATCCTGGATTGAAAATAATGCATTCTGGAAAAGTAGATCCAGAAGAGATTATTGTGTTCTGGATATAAAAATCCGGAAACAAAAAATCAAAATTCCATTTCGAATAAAAAAATTCCAGAATTGAAAATAATACATTCTAGAAAAATTTATCTGGAAGAGATTATCGTGTTTTGGAAAGGAGGTCCAGAATGTAACTTTGTATGTACCCCATTTTTTTAGGTGTATTTTTGTCTTTTCCCCTATAATTGGGTGCAGTGATATGGTGTAGGAAGTAATTGCCTAATTTTTATTACAAAAGTCTAGGTCTCTTTGACCCCACATTTTTATTATGACAGTTTCTTCTTGCACCCCTACATTTTTCTTCCTCCACCCCCACAATGTAATGCAAAGACAATAATATCCTTACTATTTTTTAGAAACCCCAAAATACACATAAAATCCACACTACTCTTTCTTCTTCCGGACAATGCAATTCGGTAATTTTACATAATGGGAAATCCGCATTTATTTTTTTGGATTTTGGATTGGAAAATCCATAAATATTCTGGATTGATGAATCTGGTAATCTTCCGGATCCATCAATCCGTAACAAAAATTAGACTTCCAAATTCAGCAATCTGAAAATTAACAAGTTGCTTTCGAAACACACCTTTATTTGAAAAAGAACACGAATCACTTCTGGATTGATGAATCCGAAGCACACTCCCGGATCCCGATATCCGGAAACCTAAAAAACTCTAGTTTTTTCAAATAAAAGGTGAAGGTCAGTTTGGGATTTACAAAATTGTGGGGGTGCAGGAAGAAAAACGTAAGGGTGCAGGAAGAAGAAGCCTTTTATTACTTGTCACTCGCTTTTTATATCTACATCATGTCTGCTACAAAAATCTGAGTCCATTCATCAGGCCCAGCATTTCTACAATTTGCCACCCACATCTTTATATATATGTTCCATGTTTTTTCTGAGGCTGTTTCTTCCCGCAACTCCATAGTTTCTTCAGACACCCCATACTTCTAAAAATACCCTTTATTCTATCGATATTTTTCATTCCATAATTGATGATCCCAAAACAACATCAGGTTATAGAATTTGGAAGGTATTTTCATATTCATAAATACCTTTCGTATTGTAAAATCTGGAATACCTTTCAGATTCTACAATCTAGAATACCTTCCAGATTCTAAAATCAGGAATACTTTCTGGATTTTTCAATTTGGAATGCATTTTTTAAAGATAAAATTATCTTTTCGCTTGATCTATGGGGTGTCAGGAAAAGCTATGGACGTGCATGAAGAAAGATTATTTTTATGAAAATTCCAGGCCCATGCGACTGGCACAAAATTTTGCTATTTCTCACTCCCTTTTGTATATAGACCCACTAGTTTTTATTTTCTTAAAGAAGTTTGGGCCAATTCGTTTGGCCCAATATTTATACAATTTGCCACCTAATTTTATATACCATCACCAAACTTTTTTGTAAAAAGTAAAATAAAAAAATAATTTTTGACAATAAGTTTTATATATTTGTATCCAGACTTGTCATCTGATATTTAATACGATGCTTTAAATATTTGTATGATCATATGCATCACTTTGTACTCTTTTTGACAAAAATTAAATTTTTTTTTCTTAAATAAAATTCACACAAACCGTTAACAGTGTTGATATATAATTTACATTATTTTACTTATGTCATTTGTAAATACATTAAGCATAGTTGTTAGCACTGTCTTATACTCTAAATAAAGTTAATTATAAAAAGAATAAAAGCTTAAAAAATATAAAATATATAAAATTTTAAAATTATAAAAAATATCAACACAAAATTCTTTTAACTTTTTTTAAAACTATGTAGAACTGAAAATATGTAGGATCCAGGTTAAACAATTCTTCATCCACCTCCATACTATCTTTTTCATCTCCATAGAAGATGGAAAATGACAATTTTATCCTCATTTTTATGTTCTTCATTGAGCACCCCTCTTCTCCTTTTCAGCCACAAGAAATCCTACCTCTAACATCATCACCTCCCACCTCCATACTTTCTTCTTGCATCTCCATAGAAGATAGAAAATGACAATTTTATTCTCATTTTTATGTTTTTCATTGAGCACTCCTCTTCCCCTTTTCCGTCACAAGAAACCCTACCTTTAGCGTCATCACCTCCCACCTCTAGTGTCATCGCTGCAGTAGTCCCTCACCTTCGTCTTCTATGCACAAAAAATATATTTTGGATTATTAGAATCTAGAATACAACTTTTGTGCATAGATGGTGAAGGTGAGGGCAACAACGTTGGTGACGATGGAGATGAAGAGCTATTTCGACAATGACATTGAAAGTCTGGGTTATTGCGGTTGAGAAGGAGAAGGGTGCTCAATAAAGAAGATGAAGAGAATGATAAAGTTTCATTATCTTTCTTCTATGAAGGTGCATGAAGAATTGGTTCCAAGGTTAATTTTTGTTGGCCCAAATAAAAAATTTCAAAAATATTTTCTTGATATTTTTATATGCATTTGTGTTTTTTTATGAAAAAAATAAACATTTAAAAAAACCTAGGTCCATGAGTACATGGAAGAACATGTAACCAATAGATGAAGACAATTTAATGATCAATAATAATAATAATAATAATTGTTATTAATAATAATTTTATTATTACTATTATTAGTGTGATTATTATTACTACTATTAATTTTTTTTTTATTATTATTACTATTAATAATAATATTATTATTATTACTAATTTTATTATTATTATTATCATTAATAATGTTATTATTATTATTAATTATAATTAATATTACTATTATTATTTTTATTATTATATTAATGTTATTATTATTATTATTACTAACATAAATATAATCGTTGTTGCATTTGCGTATTTGCATTTTTTTTATCATTCACATTATATGTTTAATATTAAAAATTAAATAAAAAATGTCATTATTTATACATTTATATTAACAGTATAAATTTATAGTTTATTTAAATAAATACGAAATTTTCTGAGTGCACCTGCTAAAATAGTTATTATTATTATATATATATATTAATATGTAAAATTATTAATAAAATCAGTTTGATTTGAAAAAAAATTAAAATTAAATATAAAAATCGATTATTAAATTTAATTTAATTTTAATTAAATATAAAATTTAATTAATTTAAATAATACTTTACAATAAAAGCTTCACACCAATAAAAATGAAAGCACAATATCGAATACAAATAACGAATATGGAGTATGTGATTCCATATTTTATTTTTTTCTTTAGTTATTTGGTCTATATTGTACTATTTTAATGTATGAGGAAAAAAGAATTTCAGTAATCTCTATATTTTATTATTAGTATACGGTTTCTGTTATTAATATTATTTTTAAATTTTACTCTTTAAAATATGAGTTTAGTTCTAATACAGACGCTTTAAAACATGAATTTATTTCCTAAAGTTCTCTTCACTCTTAATAATAATAGTTGTTCCTGCGGTTGACTCGTGTTGTCGGTTGACTCGAACGACAATTTTCAACCCTTCTATCTCCGCCTGAGATTAAAACGTTCTTGATCAAAGAATCTCTCACCTGCAAAGACTTAGGGCGTCTTGATGGCCGTTTGCACTTCGACGCTCAAGTTAGTATTAGGGCAAAGAAACACCAAGTGTATAAAGTAGTTTCAGTCTTAGAAATTGTGTACCTTGCTAGGGTTCTTGACACCCTTTATATAGGTTGAAACTAGGGTTTACCTTTGTGTTGTTACCCTTGTCTAGGGTTCCTTGGGAAACGTCCTTGCGTCGCTATTTACATAATCTTAGCGTATCTGGCACATAGAACTTCCCTTAACTAGAGTGCAACGAATAACGGTGTGGTCGCCTGGGTACCAACTTGTGCACCTAATCTCTGGCGCCATCTTTTTCTACGGGTGCCGTAAGTATTCACGTGTCATGCATGCAACAATCCTTGGAAACCCTAACCCTAATGGTCCTTAGCACCTCCAAGTATTATTCCCACGTGCCGCACCTGCATGCGCTATACACACCACGTGCATGGATCCCTCGTGACTTAAGCTTCCCTTATATCTAATGCTTTAACTGTTGACTTAGGATAATTCTAGGGCCCACCTCGCGTGGCCCAACATAACGTTCAGACCGCCAATGTCCTATCTCTCCCTCTGTTGGCGAGGGCCGATGTCGATCTCCAACATCGGGGTCTATAGTACCGATGTCCGAAGACTGACCAATCCTCTGATAGGTACGTTTGGGGCCCACCTTATGTGGCCCCCTTCCACTATCAGGCATCGGTGTGCGATGTCTGAGGTCAGTCAATGGTGTCGATGACCGAGGACCGGTTGGGAAACAAGCCCCCAGTCTTGAGCTGTAACTTGTTTCAGCGAAAAGACTAAGTGATCGCGCTGGGCGACCTACGTGGCACTGGGTAACGGGATGTGAACAATACACCGAATTGACATCTTACCATACTTTCTAACTCAGCGTACACGTGGCAAGATCAACGACTGGGACTTGTTGGCGCTCAAACTTCTTCGTGCACTGTTCAAACCTTTAAACCCTTACACTCTCTTCACTATTTCATTACTTTCACTTATGCGAACCTTCTTAAGCATTTCTTCGAAACGCTCTCTCTTCTTAGTTTCGAAACTTCAAACCTTCGAACCTCAACTCATTCAAAGGTATGATTTTTACTCACCGATTTGTCTTGCTTTATGATTCCGCTGCCTATAACATGCTTATAACTGCCTGAGACTGTTTATGTTTTCTGCATTTAGGTTTTCTACACATTCATTTCCCCTATTTTACGCTTCGAGTCTCTGTTTTTCTGGTTTTGTCGAGTCACACCATCTTCTTCTTCTAAAGGGGTTTAAGAAGCACTTTTTCAAGGTGCGGAGCAATCGGAGGGACCCCACTCTCTTAGATGGGTTCCCTCTTTAATGGGCGGAGAAGCCTAACCTTCAGAAGCCCAAGTGTCTTGAGGACCTTCTTCCCCAGGAGCGGGAAGTATGCGGCCTCCTCTCTGGCCTTTGCACTCCATTTAGCATGTTGGAGCTGCTCAAGCTTGAGTTTAGCCCCAAGGCCCTTAAGAGTTATATCGGTACCCTTCTCATACTTGCTTTATCATTGCTTACCCCTTTACTTGCTTTATCGTTGTTACTTACATGTCTTGACCCTTCGTTGTTATTCGTTGTCTTTGTGCAGACATGGGCCTTAACAAGGACAAGAAGAAAAAGCTGGCCGAGGTGCTTGCTAAGCGTAGGGCGTTCGTTGCTGGTGTGGGCACTTCGTCACCCGCAACTTCCCCACCTTCTGCCACCTCTGCCCCAATACAACTGAACCAGCCCCTGTTGACGACAGGCAGAAAGGGGTGGTGGCCGTCGATTCGGAGGACGAGGGCACTTGCACGACCCTCGTCTTCAAGAGGCAGAGGGTGGGCGAAGTCGTGGCGCCCTCTCACTCTACGTCTGGTGGGCTCACTCCAACCTTCAGGGATAACCCCCCAAGCGCTTCCTCCCCGCGCCACCTTATTGTTCATGAAGGTGGGGAGGAGAGTGCCCCCGGAGGCCAACAAATACCTCCTCCTCCCGAGCTCCCTGCCCTTCTCCAAGATGCCCTCAAACGCTTTCAAGACCAAGAGATGGTAGAGAGCTTGGAGGACAACTTTCTCCAAGACCGCGTGGCTTGGGGTCTTGGAGACTTCCTTGTCGCATCCAACCTCGCTCTGATCAAGGCGCAAGAAACGCAAGACTTGCAGTCTAAGATGAGGAAACTGGAGGAGGAGCTAGCCCTCAAAACCAAAGCCTTCTCCAACCGTGAGACCGCCTTGTACTAGGAGCTGGCGAGCCTTCGCCAATCCGAGAAGGACGTCAAGAAGCTTCTTTTTGACAAGAGCCATGAGGCCGTCCAAATGGAAGCGAAGATCTTGCCTCTTCACAATAAGGTGATCGACCTGGAGAAGAAGGTCAAGGGGATGCAGGCCAAAATGGCCAAGTTGGAGGAGAGGGCCACCCAGCGTGAGGTCCAGCTGGGGCAAGTGGAGGGGGAGCTTGCTGAGAAAATCGAGCTCTTCAAGAAGACCGAAGAGGAGCTTAACAACGATGTCGCCGATGCCTACGACGAGGGGTTCCAAGACGCCATAGCTCAGTTTGCCTGCGTGCATCCTGAGGTGGATCTTTCCCCCTTTGCTGAGTCCAAGTGTGTCGTTGAAGGGCAACTCGTGCCAAGAGAGTAGCAATCTTTGTAATTTCGTCTTCTTGATAACTCACGCCTTTGTAAATATTTATATAAATATTCCTTAGCATATGCCTTTCCTTGAACTGCCCTTGTCTTGCTTACTTCGCGGCTTCAACATAGGTTCACCCGTTAGGTAACACTTTAACCTCATATGTTTCATCTCTTGCCTTTCATTGTTTAAAAGGCACTGATGATGCGTGCGCGGATCCCCTAACTGGCTCAACCTTTGTTCGAGGATAAACTCCTCTTGTTGTTTTTTATCTTCTTCTTGCAAGGTAAGGCTTCTTGCTGATCTTGTCCCTACCCCCCCCTCAGATTGACGGGAATATCTTGCTGGTAACATTGGTGAACCACGCCGCTCTCGACCTTGGCTTGCTAACAAGGGGAAAGTGTATCCTCCCGATTTCGACCCTGCATCACAAGGGTAAGGGTGAACATAACCGATGAACCATGCTGTTCGACCCTAGAGTGCCTACACAAGAGGGAGGCTCCCTAAGGAACCATACTGCCCCCCATCTTGGTGTTTCTAACTCGAGTGAACGGGTCTTACCGACCTCATCCTTGCTGTACAAAGTCAAGGGGCAGGTCTGAATAACTGACCGCGACCTTGCTATAAAAAGGCAAGGGACAAGCCTTTAACGTTTGAACCATACTTTTCTCAGTCTTGGTAAACTTGCGCCAGAGGGAGGTTCACCAAGGAACCATACTATTCCCGATCTTAGCGCATTACTTCAAGGGAGAGGTTCATTAGCTGGTTGAACCGTACTATTCTTCGCCTTGGTGAACTTACACAAAAGGGGGCTCATTGGGGAACCAAACTACCTCCGCTCTTGGTGTATCACTTCAAGGGAGAGGTTCATTAACTACAATGCACACATATTTCTTAACTGAATAACTGAAATTTTATTTGGGTGACCTCGTTAAAAAATCCTTATGAGAGAAAAAGAGTGTCCCCTTAACGTGTACAATGCAAAAAATCTTTAACTAAAATAAAACTTAAGATTGGTCGCGTTCCAAGTACGAGGGATCGCGCCACCTTCCAAGATTTTGAGCTTGTATGCTCCATTCCCAAGGACTTCTTTCACTCTGAAAGGACCAGTCCACTTGGGAGATAGCTTATTCTCTAGTTGGTACGGGTGGGCCTTTCGCATCACCAGGTCGGTGACCTGGAACTGCCGAGGTCTCAGCTTGGAGCTGTATTTGTACTCCACCCACCTTATCAAGGCTTCAGCCTTAATCCTTGCTTCCTCCCTTACTTCATATAGTAGGTCCAGGTTCATTTTTCTCTCTTCATTGGACTCTTCGACCACGAAGTTCTGGAAACGCGGTGAGTTCTCCTGGATTTCTACTAGAATCATTGCGTCCGAGCCATACACCAAGCCCACACAATTCTAGGAACTTTTTCCGCCCAGGTTCCCGTGGCTTTGTCTAGCCTTCTCTTTAGACCTCTGAGCAGAACTCGGTTGGTAGACTCGACCTGCCCGTTTGTCTACGGGTGTTCAACTGACGTGAACACCTGTTTCACTCCCAGCTTTGTACATAACTTGCCTAATTGTTGGCTTGCAAACTGGGTACCATTTTCAGACACCAACCTCTTCAGGATTCCAAAGCGGCATATTATGTTTTTCCATACAAAGTGATGGATCTTATGGGCTGTGATCTGGCCACTAGCTCAGCCTTGATCCACTTTGTGAAATACTCTATGGCAACCATGAGGTACTTCATCTGCCGCACTGCTAAAGGGAAAGACCCATAATGTCGATCCCCCAAGTATGGAATAGCCATGGCACATTGTGCCAGTCAGCATGCAGTTGGCACTGCTTGCACTGCTGTGCATACCTCGTGTAATCATCCCTCATGGTTGGCCAGTAATATCTTGCACGAATGGCCTTTGATGAGACAGATCGGCCGCCGATGTGGCTACTACATATCCCCTCATGCAGCTCTGCCATAATGCGCGTGCATTGTTTGCCACTTACACACACTAGGATAGAATGGGTGAATCCATGCTCGAATAACTTCCCGTCGATCATGGTGTACTTGTTTGAATTTTTCTTGATTTTTCTAGCTTCTGTGGGCTCTAACGGGAGTACTTCATCGGCCAAATAGCGTTGGTAGGGTGTTATCCAAGTTTCTCCTGCTTCAACTTGGTGAACATGCGACGACATCTCCCCAACAACTGGGTACACGCTTACTCTGGGTGTTTTTACCGTTTCTTGTGTTAATGACCGATGACTACTCCTCACCCCTACTGATGTGCTGATCTATTGGACTTCTACTATATTGTCCGCAATAGTTCGAGGTGTCTCTGAGGATCTTTAGCTTGGTACTCCCCCGTGACCTGACTTGTGACTAACAAAGAGTCACTCTTTGCCAGCAAACCTTTCGCTCCCATCTCCTTGGCCAACAACATTCCAGCTATCAGGGTGTCATACTCTGCTTGGTTGTTACTGGCCATGAAAGTGAATCGTAGGGCCTGCTCAATCAACAACCCATTTGGTCCTTCCAAGATGACACCAACCCCACTACCTTATTGGTTTGAGGAACCATCCACAGAGAGCACCCATATGAAACCTGCTCCTTCTTGGTGCGTGGCTATCGAGGAGATCTCTACGACAAAGTCAGCATAAACCTGGCCTTTAATGGGACCTCTAGGCTGATACGGTACGTCAAACTCAGATAGCTCTACTGCCCACCGTACCATTATGCCTGCCTCATTTGGCTTTTGTAAGACCTTGTGAATTGGAAGGTCTGTCATTACTATTGCGGTGAAGCTCTGGAAGTAGTGGCGAAGTCTTCACGCCGAGAACGCTACTGCCAGAGCTGCTTTCTCTAGGGCCCGGTATCTCACCTCTAGCCTTGCAACACCTTGCTGACGAAGTAGATCGGTTTCTGCACCTGGTCTTGTTCTTGCAGCAAGACCGAACTAATCGCCTTCTCTGTAACTGCGAGGTACAAGCGAAGCGGAGTACCTAGCTTTGGCTTGCACAATACTGGTGGACTGGCGGTTAGCTACTCTTTCAGCTTTACGAACACCTCTTCGCACTACTGGGTCCATACGAACCTGCTGTTTCTCTTCAGGACTGGAAATAAGGATGCCCATTGTCTCCTCCTGCCGATACGAATCTGGACAGAGCGGCCATACACCCTGTCAACTGCTGCACCTCTTTAACTGAGATTGGGCTCCTCATTGCTATTATTGCAGCGCACTTCTCAGGATTTGCCTCTATCCCACATTCAGTGAGTAGGAACCCCAAGAACTTGTCTGCCTCGACCCCGAACACACACTTCTCTAGGTTAAGCTTCAGCTTGTACTTCGCTATCGTGATGAATAATTCTTCTAGGTCTGCCACGTGCTGCTCCTTCTGCTGGGAGGTGACCACCATGTCATCTACATATGCTTGGACATTTCGTCCTAACATGGGTGCTAACACTCTGTCCATTAACCTCTGATACGTGGCACCTAAGTTCTTCAGTCCAAAGGGCATCACCTTATAACAATAACAAGACATCTCTGTCATGAATGTCGTCTTGCACTCGTCCCTGGGGTGCATCATGATCTGGTTGTAACCAAAGAAGGCATCCAGGAAGCTGAGTAATCTGCATCCAGACGCACTGTCCACCAAGGCGTCAATACTAGGTAGCGGGTAGGAGTCCTTTAGACAGGCCTTGTTGAGGTCCGTGAAGTCGACGCACATCCTCCATTTTTCGCTAGCCTTCTTTACTAGTACCATGTTCGCCAGCCACTCAGGGTACTGAATCTCCCTAATGTGGCCAACCTTCAACAACTTCTCTGTCTCTTCGCGAATGACCTGACGCCTCTCCTCGTTGAATTTTCGTCTTCTCTGGCGAACAGGTCGGACCTGGGGATCCATGGTGAGGCGATGACACAAGAAGTCAGGACCTATGCCAGGCATGTTAGAGGCGGACCATGCGAATGCATCAAGGTGCCGTGCTATGACCTTGGCGATCTGATCCTGCAATTCTTGGCCTAAGGACTTGCCAAGCTTGAACATCTTCCCACCGATCTTTCGCTCTAGCACGTCCTCGACGGGTTCAGATCGTCTCTCCCGGGCAATCTCTGCGCGAGAGACCCCTTCTTCCCTTGGAGGTTGGGTAGTAACCGCGAACACTCCTCTTTTTGTCTTGAGGCTATTCTTGTAGCACTTTTTAGCCTCTGTTTGGTCAGACTTGACGGTGATCACAGTACTTTCAAGGGAAGGTAGCTTCATTTTCATATGCCTCGTAGAGGCAATCGCTCTAATCCTGTTCAAAGCAGGTCTACCTAACAATATATTGTAGGCTGAGGGGACTACAAGATACCTGATCTTTGCAGTGCGTGAAGTTGTGTCATCTGTGAAGGTCGTCCTCAGCTCTATATGCCCACACACCTCCACCTGGTCTCCAGCGAAACCATACAAACACTCAATATAGGTCCTCAATTGGTCTGGGGACAACTGCAACTTGTTGAAGGTCGACTAGAACATTACGTCGGCCGAACTTCCTTGGTCTACAAGGACGCGATGCACCTTCCTTCCTGTTATGACTATCGAAATCACTACCGAGTCATTATCATGGGGTATGATATCCTGGAGATCGACCTTGGTGAAGACAAGGTCGACGTCGGGAGTCTGATCTACCTCCCAGACTTCCACCGTCATCATCTTTCTCGCGTACTTCTTCCGCTGGGAGGCAGTGCATCCTCCAGAGGTGGTGTTGATCTCCCCATGAATGGGCACCTCGTGCGCCTGATCCGCCCTTGCGGTCACCAACGCTTGGTCGTTCTGCTGCTATTGAAGGTAATCCTTTAAGAAGTCGTTTTTCACCAGCTCATCCAGTTAGTGTGCCAAAGCCAAACAATTGCGTATATAGTGGCCATGTGCTTGGTGGAACTCGTAACAAGCATTCTTGTTGGGCCCCATCTTCCTATCGATCTTCGGGGATACCTTCAACCTTGCCACTATGTTTGGGATAGCGATTATCTCCTTGAGCTCTATAAAAAAATTATGTTTCGGGGGCGTGTCCCTTCGCGTGTGCGTCCCCACCTGGAACTGTTCGTAGGGTTTTCCCGTGCCCTTCTTCTCTGTGGTCACCTCGTGCACCCTCATGGGCTGAGGTCGACCTGGCGCTTGAGGTCGGATAAAATCAACGAGACCGCGTTTCTCTGTGACTCGTTCATCTGCAGCGATGTGCGCCAAAGCCCGACGCCTGATCTCGGTGAACGTCTTCGGGTAGAACCTCAGCAACGATTCACTAAAAGGTCCTGGCAACATTCCTTTGACGAAGGCGTGTACCGTCATGGCCTCATTTGTGGGTTTCAGCCTTACCACCTAGACCCCAAACCTGTTCAAGTACTCCGTCAAAGACTCCCCCTAGTATTGTTTAATGTCAAAGACATCGTAAGAGAATCGAGTGGGGGCCCGGTTGATGAGGTACTGTTCTCTGAACAGCGTCACGAATTGGTCGAAAGAGGTGATGTGTCCGTCAGGGAGGCTGACAAACCATTCCAGCGTCGGGTCTGCCAGCGTGCTCATAAGCAGCTTGCAATACACAGTGTCAGACCCTCCTATGAGCATCATCTGGGTATGGAACGCTGTGAGATGGGCCTTTGGGTCCTCGACACTTGTGAAGATGACCTTCAGGCTTAGAGATGTGGTTGGCAATGTTGTACAGGTGGGGAACATTTATCCACCGCGCGTTCCCCCACTTGTTGCAAACCTCTACGCAATTCCTAATTGGCTCTGCGCAACTCTTCGTTGTCCGCTTGTGATGTGGCTATTTCAGCCCTAGATGTCGCCACCTGTTCCTGGAGGGCGCGCATGGTCTCCATGAGTTGTTGCATGGTGACGTTGTCCCCTCTAGGAGGCACAACACCTGGAGCCATAGCAGATCCTTGCCTTGTACTCCTCATATCATTGGTAAAAACTCTCAACACGATTGTGAGTGGGACCTTGTTTTATCAGGCTCCACGGTGGGTGCCAAATGTTCCTACCGGTTGACTCGCGTTGTCGGTTGACTCGAACGACAGCTTTCAGCCCTTCTATCTTCGCCTGAGATTAAATGTTCTTGATCAAAGAATCTCTCACCTGCAAAGACAAAGGGCGCTTTGACGGCCGTTTGCACTCCGACGCTCAAGTTAGTATTAGGGCAAAGAAACACCAAGTGTTTAAAGTAGTTTCAGTCTTAGAAACTGATATGAGTTGAATCAAGCATAGACACTTTTCAGCATATGAACACATCAATATATGTGAAGAAAGACAACAATTAAGAGTTGAAAGCAAGGACAAAAAATTAGGAACAAGTGGAGTAACTTAAGGAATCATCATTGAAGTACAAAGCCTTCTAATAGATGAACCAAACATAAGATTGAGTGCCATTCCACAATGAACCAGAACAACACAAGGAATTGGAGATACAAATAAAAAATCAAATTAAGCTACAAGTGCAAAATTGAAAGTAGAACACAAGATGAACAAGAATATTCAGTGGAAATTAAAAAACAACACCTAAAAAGACAAACTACCGATTGGAATTTGCTAAAAACCATGGAAATGGAGATGGAAGGAAGAAGGAACTTAAATGGATGAAGACTTGAAGGAGATGGGCACACCACTTGGAGATGATGATCCAAGATGAGTGCTAGTTGCCGCCACTTGAAGCCCTCAAAAGCTCACAAGATAAGACTTAGTGAAGGAGATCAAATCTCTCACAATTATCTCTCAATTTGAGTAGAGTTTCCTTTCTTCAAGTTCTCAATTCTAAACTTACAAGAGCATGGCCTCTTTATAGTAGAAGAGGGTTGAAAATGAAAAGGCACAATTCAAAATTAGAGCCAAAACAAGTCACATGAGAAGTGTGACTTGCTTTCCTACTTTGGCACCTCCTAAATCTATATCTACACCTACTCTTTTATGTCACATGGAAGGTGTGACTTTGTTTTGTACATTAGCACCCTTTATTTAATATCTAGACCTTCCTTTTAAAGTTCTACTAAAAACTACACAAAAGTAATTACAAAAAGAGACATCCTATTGATGCTCATCTATTAATGCTTGGCCTTGCTCCTCATGGGTTGGGCTTGGGCTTCTTGGGCTTGGGCCTCATCTTTTGAAAAGACTAATAAGAAGAACTTTAAATGTTTTGGCCCTTGTCCATTCCTCCTATTAATAGCATCCTTTTGATTCTCATCATACCCCCCAAGTTGGAGGGAATTCGTCACGAATTTAGTACTCCTGCATAAACAAAGTCAGTTTGCAATTAGATAAAAGAATATAAGAAGAAATAGGCAAACTTGACTTAACACTTTGAAACGTTGGGAGTTTAGAAAAAGATGTCCTATACACAGACCATGTTGAAAAAGATTGTTTATGAATGATATTATTTGAAAAAATAGTGTTGAATCAAGTGTGTTCAAGTTTTGAAGAATCCAAATCCTTTGAGTTTGATGGAAGGATGGATGTGCTTGTTGTTGCTAGTGTTTTAGAATAGGATCTGGGGTAGATTATCTGTGTTAATCCACTCTTGATTGAATCCAAAGCTTAAACATTCTCAAACCTTTTTAATTGAAAGTGTTTTTCAAACTAAGTGAAAAACAACCTGTTATTTTATCGAAACAACTGATTGTTTTATACTTAGGTGTTTTGAGAAAGGTTGAAAACTGTTTTTGATGGTTGACTTGCTGTCAAACCAAAACAACCGATTGATTCGAGCATTCAACCGATTGTTTGTTTTGGAACCATAA
>Ga0123342_1004593_pt1 | contig 20868 bp, 13 predicted proteins | sample Turbeawhitnodule_FD_89960 | JGI IMG/M metagenome (GOLD analysis project Ga0123342, IMG submission 89960) | Root nodule microbial communities of legume samples collected from Mexico - Turtle bean Mexico white nodule | ecosystem: Host-associated > Plants > Roots > Nodule | place: Mexico: Nepantla...
ATAAGTATTTTTTAACCTTTATTGATGATTTTTCAAGGAAAACCTGGATTTATCTATTGAAAAGCAAGGATGAGGTATTCCATTGCTTTAAAATATTTAAAGCATTTGTTGAAAGAGAGAGTGGCAGACTAATTAAGATGGTGCGTAGTGATGGAGGGGGTGATACAAGTCTAATGAGTCCAAGAGGCATTGTGAAGAACTTGGGTTGCATAACATAACATGTCCCTACACACCTCAACACAACGGAGTTACTGAGAGAAAGAATAGAACAATCAGGGACATGGCGAGGAGCATGCTTAAAGCAAAAGGTATGCCAAATTATTTTCGGGCTGAGGTCGTAACATGTGCGGTATATTTGATAAACAGATCACCCACTCGGAGTGTTCCTAACACAACTCCGATTGAGGTATGGAGCGGATTCAAACCCAATGTGCAACACTTGAAGGTTTTTGGGTCAATTACTTATGCTCACGTCCCTAAGGCAGCAAGATCGAAGTTGGATGATAAGGCAGAGAAAACCATTTTCATTGGATATAAGCATGGGGGATACAAATTGTACAATCTAATGACAAAGAAGGTGATTATCAGTCGTGATGTTACATTTGCCGAAGATGAGGAATGACAACGGAATGCAGCAGCTGAAATGGATTTGAAAAAACGATATATTTACGTTTTGAACGATGATGTGGAAGATGTAGTCACTCTTGAAGCACCTGCAGTTCAACCTGAAGTTGTAATTCAACCTGAAGTTGCAACTCCAATTGCAACTATGATGGAGCGACCAAGAAGGCAGCAACGACAACCTGTACACCTTCAAGATTGTGAAGTAAATCTTGATGATGAAGTTTATGACAATGGAGATTTGTTTCACTTTGCTTTTCTTGCAGAATCAGAACCTGTGAGACTTGCAGATGTCATTCAACATCCTAAATGGCAAGAGACTATGAATGAAGAATTGATGGCGATTGAGAAAAACAATATCATGAGTCAAATTGGTTTTAATCTAAATGTTCCAATTAAGATTTATGTTGACAATGTCTCTGCAATTAATCTTGCAAAGAATCCGGTTTTTCATCAAAGAAGTAAACACATTGATATTCGATATCACTTCCTGCGAGACCAAGTTGGGAAGAACATGATCAAATTGGAATATTGTAGATCAGAAGATCAGATTGCAGATATTTTCACTAAGCCATTGAAGATCGATGTTTTCATCAAGTTAAGAGATCTGTTGGGCATGAAGGTTGTTCCAAATCAGAATTGCATTAATGGTCAGTTTATAGGGCTATTAGTATTCCTATTTTATAGCTCCTAGTAATTGTAATTTTATTATATATATTATTGAAGTAAATCAAAATGAATAAGATTAGTTCAGCAATTTTGCAATCTTGTGCAATTACGTTTAATTAGTTTCTACAACCTTTTGCCTCCTGTTATTTCCTTCAATTAGTTCCTACAACTTATTACAAAGTGGACTTTAAGCCTAACTCACCCCACTTATATATATTGAAATATTCTCATCTCTAGTCGATGTGTGATCTCCAACACACATCTCTCACGCCGAGAGTGACAGGTCGTGCGTGGGACAACATATTATGGGTGATATGATAACGACCCGATAGCGAGTGGCACAATAGGCCCAACAAACACTCGTTAAGATAGGCTGTTAAATGACTCTGATATCAGTTGTAAAACACAAATTAAAGAAAATAACATTGGAGAAATTATGTTGTATAGAATACCGGAATAAGAATATGTTTTTAATGATATACCAATAGTCTCTTAATGTAAATATTACCTAAATGGTTAGAACATCCTAAATACTCTATTATAAAAATATATACTTTTTACGGTTAAAAAATCCAGATAAATATATATCACATTCAACTTTTACCTTTCTTTAAACAAGAAAAAAAAATATATTAATGGATTACTTTCGGCACACAAACTCATAAAAAAAAACTATACATAATGAATGAAGTCTGTGCAGCATGTAAAAGGTAATTTTTTCAAAAAATATGTATTTCACTAAATTGCTCTCTTAAGATTAAGACCAAATTGACATCATGTTCAAGCAAGTTCAGCTCATGGCATTATTCAATAAGAATATGTACATTCAACTCCTACCTTAAAACATTATATTATTCAATACAAAGCTTCATATTTACACTTATCGTGCTGCATATTTATAACTTATAAAAATGCTTTTGAAGGAGACTTCTAGCTGTCATTCCAACACTATACGTAGCTCGAATATTAAGAAAAGATTTATCTCTTCTAATGATGCTTTCTATACATCTTTTCTACATACCAGGAAAAGAATTCGGTCGGGTCTATACCCGACAGCGTGCGATAATATTCTCATCATATTACTTACATTCCTTGTCTTCTATTTTCATTTCTTTGTTTAACATCTCAACGAATAAGCTATTTATTTTATCATCCAAAACAACACATGGAAGAAAACATATCCACGCATTGCATTACAGTCCCTCTATATTCCATAAATATAATGCATTTTTCTTTTTTCTAATGATTTAAAGGTTGATGAAATTATTAACAAGCATGGCAAGTATGGATTTTTTAAATTTATTTATATTATTACTTTACTCACTTCAAGATCCATCAACTCATGTATTGTGAAAATATATATTTATGAGTGATGACATGTGTTCAACAAATCAAAAATATATTAATTCGTATGTGAGATTATATATTTGGATAGTAACTTATCAATCCAACAAATTTTTTCTATGATATACTTTATATAACTTAATATCATATTAGAAAATAAACTAAATCAAATTTAACTTTATAAAACTTTATAAAAATATTAATAAATAAAATTTATACCTACTTATATATATATTATAAAATGTCATAAAATATCATGAACTCAATGTAGCATCTTCAATATTATATCACAATTTTTTTGACCACATCCACTCTATGAACATATTCATATATATTGAGTTTGTCAATAATATTCAATGAATATGGATGAATATGTACCACGGTTAGTGGTGAAGGGCATTCACAAAATGATGGCAGAAAAGGAATAATTTTTTCCATGAAAGAAAAAGCACCATTTTTGTTACAATAACATTGCATATGGATGCTAAGTAAAGTTTGCGACAAACTTATATAGCAAGGCGTGACAGGTGCAAAGGCAAATGGAAAAAAGGTTCTAATCAGCCTTCAGGTTAGTGCTCCTCATATTCAAACGAGATGAACATATATAAGGTTGTATTTTTCCTTGAATTAAGATGTTGATGAAACTATTGAAGGTCACATATATCGAATCTTTTTTTTCTTATCCTTGTTGGACCACAAATATATTTTGACCAAATGTCGCTATATTGACGGATTTCTGTGTTGATTATTTTCTTGTCATTATGTAACGAATGAACATATACCACTGTTAGTGCTAGAGAAGGATATCCATAAATGGGCCAAAATGAATCATTTTTTCTACGAAAATGAAGCTACCATTTTTGTAAAAAAACATGGCGCATGTGGTGCTAAACAAAGTTGCGACAAACATAATAAGATGAAAAGGCAGAAACAAATGGAAAAAGTTGCTAGCTAGGTTTCATGTTACATAGACTAAAGATGTGACCATTATAGTCTTTATAGGGCTTTAGTGCTGTTTTCCTTGTCTTGCACGGTGAGTTCAACTAAAACCTTAACCTAAATTCTAAGTTTGTTTCATATTTTATTTCATATTCGTGTTCCAGGATGATGATAATCCGTAGCAACACTAATATTACCAAGAAAATATATACTATCCCATTGAAGAGTCACACACATGAGTAAATCCTCTTTTTTTTTATAGCAAATGAAGTAATTTCATTAAAAGTTTAAGTTTGTATCAAAAGGTTATATTAAGGAAATAAGAATAATCCTTTTTTTTTTTTTTTTTCCTTTATAAATCCAACTTCTAACTCTCTTTTACTTAGTCATTATGGGTGTGTTATCTAGTTAAAGTTTCATAAACTATTTTAGAGCACTCAAATGAATCTAGTGAGAGAGCTCAAATGAATCTAGTGAGAGAGCTTCACGGATAGTTTCAAAAACTCTATTTTTTATACTCTCTTGGGAATAAGTATCATTGTCAAAGTGGTAACCGAATTAAAAGTAAAGTTTTAATTTATTTTTTTAAATCATTTTAAATTTTTGTCACTAAATTTCTTTTATATATATATATATAGAGAGAGGTATTGTTTCCTCATGAAACATCAAAAGAAATTAATACACCGATATGCTAATGTTTTAAAGATTAAGGATTTGCTTATAAATTCATATAGTACTTGTACATTGAAGAAAAACTATAAAAGGAGAATTTAGAGGATTAAAAATTATAATATAATTCTTTTTATAAAACTTTATTATAGACATCATTATAAAACCTATATCATTATATAACTTGTATCTCTAAACTGATATTCCAGAATCTAAACTGATACTCCAGAATCTAATAATCATCCCCTTTACAAAAAATATATATTACTAAAAAGAAAAAAAAAAGTAAAAAGAAAACAAACAAGTATAAAATATTAGACCAAAATTCATAAAAAAAAAAACAAGAAAAACAAACCTATAAAACGAGGTAAAACCCCCAAAAACAAACTATTGAGTCTAACAAAAGATTCAGACTAACAACAAAATTTAGATAATCATTTCTTATTAATTTAACATTTCTTAATACTTTTTTACAACGCCAAGTTTTAGTTGTATAATAAATAATATTTTATTATCTTAATTTTCTTAGACATGTTTTTATTATAAATCTTTTCCTTCAAAAACACCAAAAAAATCCAAATAGGGATTTCCGATTCTGTATCTATACTTAGTACTATGCACATGCATAGATATAATATTGTTGTATAATTAACTGACACGAATATATTTTCCCACTTGTCCACCTACACGAATTGGTCAAAGAAATATCCAAGTTCTGCGGCTTGCACTCTTCTGCACTGTTGATGCAATTGCCAAAAGGAAAAGAAAAGAAAAACAATTTAAACTATTTACAATTTCTAACTTCTCATATATCATAACAGTAATTTTACTCTGAAGATTTCCATAGCCAAATAATTATATCCTTTTAAAAAAAATCCATTTACAATTACACTAACTCATCAATAATTCATCTAATATATTGTAAAATTAACTTACATGACAAACTAATCATAGCATGACTCATACTAAATATGGTATATTAGTTAAATTACAGACTAACTAATATTGTTAAATAATATCTAACATCACAGTTTTTATAAAAAAAAATGTATTTTTCCGGTTCAATTTACAAAAATAAATAGTGAAAAGCTTATTTTATTTAAAGTTATACAAAAACAACGTATATGATTCACAACTTACATATTATTGAAAATTGTAAATCTCTTCTTAATTGATGGGGAGACCATGACCAATGAATCTTGCTAATTTATCCATTCAATATTTTTAATGATGGATATTCCAAATTCTTGAAATTTTATCTTTCTTAGAAGACTATGAAGTTCAACCTAGAAAGTTGAAGATTGTCTTTTCAAGGTATCATGAAAATCTGATAAACATTCTCTGTGAAGAAGCCTTCCTTTTTTTTATCAGCAATAAACAATATATACATATGAAGCACTTAAGGTATGATCCAAACCATATACAAAGAAAACAAGAACATCCTAACAACATAAAATTTCCAGACAACTACTTTAAATTTAACCCTACCAAAAACTCCTACTGTCAACAAACTAAAGCGAAGAAAGACAAACCAACAGATCAAGACACCAATCAGAAAAAGAAAAACAAACAGAAGGGGATTTATAAGTGATCCAAAATCAAACCTTCAATTGAACCAAAGAAAAGATCTTAGAAGAATCCAAAAACTCCACCTTTAAAAATAATCTTATTCTTATGACTCCAAATCGCACTAATCACCGCAATCCAACTATTTATCATCCCTAAATTGACTGACTCTGGAGCATTACTCACCCTGAACTGCAGAAAATGAGAGTAAGCATGAAAAGGAGCAACCGACAAAATACCCAACCACGTATGACAAAGATTCCACACCAGCCAAATTACTCTGCAGTAAAAAAACATATGATTTAGCTCCTCCTCTCTTACCCATAAAAGCAACAACAAACACTTCCGACTGCAATTTCGCGTATGTGCAAATTAGCCTTGGTAGCGATCTTATTTTCCAGCACCCTCCAAGCAGTAACCTGAGCTAAAGCAAAGCCTATCCTCCAAAACAATTTAGACATCCTCGTCTAGTCCCCCTCATTCACATCTCTTAGAATCCCGTAAGTCGAATTAACTGAAATTTTTTGAAGCTTATCTACTTTCCAAACCCACCTATCAACTTTTTTCAGAACAGGGCACGAGACATGCACTACCTCGAGAAGTTGTTTAACATGGACCTTCTCCCAATAAAAAAATGCTTCTTCTCCACTCCCAAACACTGTTTGTCCAAATCCCACTACGATTCAACAACGTATCTTTCTCAACGGTAAGAGAAAAAAGCCTTGGAAACTTATTCTTCAAAGATTTAGTGCCTACCCACTGGTCCTCCTAGAACTTGATAGACTTCCCATTACCAACTTCCTACTTTAAGCAGTCTTCAAAATTACTACCCTATTTCTCCAATTTCCAAATCAACTTCAAATCTTTCCACTAAAGGGAAGCATTGTAAATACACCTATCCTTCTTCAGATTTCTCGAGCCTCCATATTTGGACTCTAGAACCTCTTTCCACAAACCTCCCTCATTAGACCCCAACCGCCACACCTATTTACCCAGCAAAGCCAAGTTGAAATTCTTGATATTAACTACTCCTAGCTCACCATTTTCTCAAGACTCACAAACCTTTTCCCAAGAAACCCAAACGATGTTCCTTCCTTCAGAATCCCACCCCCAAAGAAAGTTTCTTTGAATACTCACGATCTTTTTTATCATAATAGCCGACAACATAAACATTGACATGTAAAACAACAGAATAGCCTAAATAAATGACTTAATGAGACAAATCCTATCATCCACAGACAAATTCCTACCTTTCCATCTTCCCAATCTCGATTTGATTCTAGCCACCACTCCATCCCATAACGCTTCCCTCTTATGACACCCCCCAATAGGCTACCCCAGGTACTTGAAAGGGACTTTCATTACATCGTAATTAAGAATAGTCGCAAAACCCTAAATATAGAACGCATCAACTCCCACCCCACCAATACTGCTTTTTAGGAAATTCACCTTCAAACCCAAAGCCAGTTCAAAACAATTTAACATTGCCTTAATGTTAAACAGACTTTTAGAATTCGCATGGCAAAAAAAAAAACAAAATATCGTCTGCATATTGAAGCATATTTACCCTAACCTTCTTACTCTCGATCTCCAGACTATCTACCATTCCAAGCTCGGCAGAATTCCTAGAAACTCCTACCAGACCTTTAACCACTATAAGAAACAAGAAAGGATCACCTTGTCTCAGACCCTTCAACAGTGAAAATTCCTTTGTCGGACTCTCGTTAACAAAGACAGATACCAAAGCAGATTCAAGATAAGATTTAATCCAAAGGATCCATTTATCGTAGAATCCAAGTCTTCCTAACATGTAATAGATAAAATCCCACTTCACAGACTCACAGGTCTTCTCATAATCAACCTTGAAGAAAATACAACTCTTCTTCGTCCTCTTAGCCTCCTCAAGCACCTCCCTAACAACGAGAACACTATCCATTACACCCTTTTCTTTGAGAAAGATCGATTGTCTATTATTAATGACATAACGTAACACCTTTTTCAGCCTGAGAGGAAGTAGCTTTGATATAATCTTGTACTAACAACTGACAAGAGAAATTGGTCTGAAATCACCTAGCAGCTGAGGGCTATCGAACTTGGGAACCAAACAAATGAAGGAAGCATTTGTCCGCCTAGGCTAATAACTAGAGTCAACAAAATCCTTTACTTCCAGAAAAATATCATTCTTAATCAAATCCCAACTATGTTTAATAAAACAGAAACTAAAACCATCCGGACCAGGGCTCTTTGAGTTATCGCAGCTCCAAACTGCATTCTTAACTTCCTCTTCTGTAAATGGACCAACTAGAATCTCATTATCTAATTCTATGATAGAGTTAAAGAAAACATTGTCCAACCTAACCTGAGGCCCTCTAACTCCTTCAAATCTAATCTTGAAAAAAATTCTGACTTTTTCCTTAACCACATCCTTGTCATCACACCAGCAGTTGTTAATGTACATACCATTAAAGTTATTCCTTACCATTCTCCACTCCACAGCCGAATGGAAATATTTAGTATTTAAATGACCTTGTTGAAGCCACTTGTGGCGAGCTTTCTGAAAATACACTGCTTCTTACTTGAACATATTTTTGTTTTGTTCTGCCTACAAAAACCTTCTCTCCTCCCTAACTGCCTCATCAAGAACATCTTCGTCATCCCAAGCATCCAAAACCTGAATCTTCTTTTTTAAATCCTCCCCAAGACTATTGATGTTCCCAAAGATATCTCGATTCCAAACTTTTAAATCCTGCTTTAATCTTTTCAATTTTTCTTTAACAATGAACATCCCTCTTCCAACCACATCATAATTAGTCCACTTGTCTTGCACAAATTTGTTGAACTTGTCGTCCTTCTACCAAATGTCCAGGCTTCTAAACGGTTTCAGTCCCCAATCAGAACACCCATCTTTGAGGACTAGGGCACAATGATTAGACATCGATCTATTGGAAACAAATTGTTTTCTGTTTGGCCAGATTTCCAACCAATCCTTGGAAACCAAGACCCTATTGATTATGCTTTTCACTGATCCATTTGTTTTATACCAAGTAAATTTCCTGCCAATCATCGGGATATCTAACAATTATGACCTAATTTCGCTGCTATAGTCTGACACTAAAGCAAAAAAATTTCTCTTCTCCTTCCTCCTAATAGCATTAAAGTCCCCAACTAGACACCATACCGTGTTCTGATGATTCTCCCTCACATCACTGATCTCGTCCCAAATTAACTTCTTTCCCTCAGCTTCTCCGGACAATAGACATTTAATATTGTAACCTGCACTCCACCACCAACCTTCCAAAATAAATAAAAATATTTCCCATTAAAAGACCTCAACAACTGAAAATAACTTTTTCTCCACATCGTAATAATCTCGCCAACGTTACTACTTGCTCCATTTTCAACCCAACCGATATCATTAGAGTCCCACAAATTCCTTCTCTATATAAAGGGAACTTGTGAGGAAGAGAAATGCAAACAAGGGAGAAGAACAACATAGAGAAAAATGAGAGAATAGATATTCATCATAGTGTGAGATTAGAAATCCTAGTGAGATGCTAGAGAGATTTTGTATTTCATCCTTATTGGGTGAGATTAAGTGTTATCCTCGCAGAGTGAGATAAACAAATGTTGTAATCATACTTTCATAATGGAGACATTTTATGGACTAGGTCCCGTGGGTTGTAGTTCTAGTTGAAAAGGTTTTACCACATTAAAAATTCTTGGTGTTATTTTTGTATTTTGTTCTATTTTATTTTGTTTGGTTATTATTTTCGCAAGTGTCCATTTTGTATCTACACCAAGAAGAGATAATTAGTTTTGATTTTCCCAACACATTATATCCTTTAAGAATAATCTATAAATGTTTACTCTAAAAATTGTTATTTCTCTAATTTGAAAATAACAAATGTTTACCCTAATGAATAACTCGCCCTATTTTGATTGCTAAATTGAGTGTTGAACAAAGAGAAATGTGGCTGAGTACAAATCACTACGAGAAAATCATTAAATAAAAACTAATTTTAGAGAAAAAATTATTAGTTATGACTAAATTAGATATTATTTTATAGACTAAAAAGTTATTAATATCTAAAGTAGTTTTTATTATTAATTAAAAAAATATAAATGAGTTTCTAAATTGATATCTAGTTAGAGAATAAGGTTTTAGTTAATTAATTACTCTAGATTTTAAAGTTGGTAGCTAAAATCTTGGTAACTAAATAGATACAAATTTAGAAACTAATTTATAAATAATAGAAACTACTTTAGGTACTAATAATTTTTTAGTTTACAAAAATAATATCTAATTTAGTCAATATAGTAACTAATTATTTTTTTCTTTAAAATTAGTTTCTATTTAATTATTTTTTAGTAGGAGGTAGAGTTTATGACATTGTGAATTTGGCTACTAACTTCCGTCATGGAGTGTCATCTCTCACTCGGTCCTCTTTATTAGTTTTTGCCATTAGTCAAAGTGAGGCTAGTTAGTTAAGAATGAATGACTTAGATAACAAGTACTAGAAGCAACTGAAACAATTAATGCAGTAAATAAAAAGTTAATATAACAATTGAAATTTCTTTTTTGCCTTTAAAAAAAACTAAAAAATTTAATGCAACCACTAAAAGAGCTAATCTAACAAATCAAAGGATTGCATAGTTGGAGGACACATTCAAGTTGATACAACAACAATTAGTTATGATTTTGGATTTTAAATTGTATTGATACATTATATGGAGCTTTATATGAAATTTGGCTATATATTGTTGGATAAAACTCTTATAAATACATTTTTAAAATTTAGAAATGAAATTTCATTTTTTTAATAGCAATTTAATTTGTTTGCAAAATAAATTGGTTTACAATTTAGAATCATATGTATAGTTCTATGCAATTTAGAATCATGTGTATATTTATATGCATATTATAGGAAAATCTCAATTCACAATTCGATCTAAGTTGGTCTTAGACAGAATAATATATTTCTATTATTATTCTATCTTAGTATCAGCTTAATCGACTCTACACTGTAAATTTTTTTGTTAACATTTTTTTTCAATCGTCGACCAGACCGACAATAGCCTATTACATTAATTATATTTTTTAATTAAAGTGTTTGCTTTTTGGAATGTTAAACTTAATTTTTTTCAATAAATATTTAATTTCTTTTCTTATGTGAGTTAGGGCCAATACTAACATTCAATAATTAATTAATATAAGTTTTATTCAGTGTTAGTTTAACCGATGTTAGGTTATTTTTATCAGTAAGAAATAATAAATAAATAAGAACCACTTCAGGAGTGATCCAACCCTTATAAAAAAAAAAATCCTTAGCTTCCTCCTAACAAAACCAAACACCTCCTACGAACAAAAAACACAACTCCTGTAAATACCCAAAAAACGAAAAAGAAACAACTCAACACTGGAAAAAAAAAACCGTAAAAAAACTAACCTCATACAAACCAAAGGATCAAGACACCAATCAAAATAAGAGAAAAAAATGAGGATTTCTTGGAGGTGACTCACGACCAAACCTTCAACTGAACAAGAGAAAACATTTCTGAAACATCAATCACACCACCTTTAGAAATAACATGGTTCTTGTGCTTCCAAATCTCACTTACTACAACGATCCATATCACACCCTAGACATCATTAACAAAATCAGATGTTCTACCCAACTTAAACTGTAAAAAATGATAACATGAGTCATTGTGGTCCACTGACGCCACTCCAAGCTAATCATAACACTGACTCCAAATGAGCCAGGTTATTATGCACTCAAAGAACAAATGACGACACGACTCCTCTTTCACCCCGCACAAACAACACACAAACTTTCAACCACGATCCCATGCCTTTCCAAATTGGCCATGGTTGCAATCTTATTCGTTAGCACCCTCCAAGCTGTAACTTGAGTTGAGGGTAAAGCTTTACACTTCCAAAAATTGTCTAACAAAAACTTATTTGACCCCTCTTGGCCCCTCCTTAAAACAACATATGTAGATTTTACCGAGTACCTTAAGCACTCCCCATCCTTCCACTCCCAACTATCCACAATTTCCATGTCAGGCCTCATCCCTTGAAGTTCCTGTAAAAAACGACTCTCCAAAGGCTTTTCCCATTCAAAAAGCCTCCTTCTCCAAGGTACATGCCACACCCAACCAACATTAACCCAACCCTCAAACTCAACCATCTTGGATTTACAGGAAGTGCTCAAGGAATACAACCTCGGAAAAACGCTATTCAAAGCACCATAACCACCCAATTATCCTCCCAAAAAATAATATCCTTCCCATTACCAATCTTCCAAAAGAAAGCATCCTCAAAATTTCCTCCCCACCCCTCCAAACCCCAAACCTCTTTCAAATGATTTCACCAAAGAGAATCCTTTCTATTTTTCTTTCCTTCTCTCAGATTTCTCCAATCACCATATTTAGATTCAAAAATCTCTTTCCACAAACCGCCCTTATCCATTCCCAGGCACCAAATCCATTTACCTAATAACAAAATGGACGAAAGGATAGACTTAATCAGGCAAATCCTTTCGGCCATTGATAAAAACCTACCTTTCCACTTGCTCAGTCTCGTCTTTAGTCTTTCAACCACACCATCCCAGAAAACCCTTTCTTATGATACCCCCAACCAACATTCCCAAATACATAAAATGAGTTATCATTACATCACAATTAAGAATTGTTGCAAACCGTTGAATCGCTGTTTAATCAATCCCCATCCCACCAATCCCGTTCTTCAAGAAATTCACCTTAAGCCTAGAAGATAATTCGAAACAATTCAACGCAACCTTGATGTTAAAAACACTTTTAGTATTTGCTTTACAAAAGAATAATGTATCATCAACATATTGTAACATCTTAACCTTAACTTTCTTATTCCCGATCTCCAAACTATCAATCAAATTCTTCTCAATTGCCAACCTTGACACACCTGTCAATCCTTCAGCCGATATAAGAAACAAGAACGGTGCTAGCAGGCCTCCTTGACGTAACCCCCTCTTATGAATAAACTCCTTAGTTGGGTTTCCATTTACAAGCACCGACATTGAGGCCGATTCTAAGCAACCCTTAATCCAATTAATCCATTTATCACAAAAGCCAACCCTTTTTTAGCTTATAAAGAATAAACTCCCAACTTACAGAGTCATAGTTAACCAATGCTAGTAATATCTCGACGACACAAATTCATTAGCTTCCATTGCTAGAAAGTAAGTATTTTAACTGACACAATGCCAACACTAATCATAATTTAACATTGGTTTTTTCTATGTTGTATCAGTCTTACCTGACAAAAGAAATATCTGACAATAAAAATATTTTTCTGTAGTGATAAAAATAATTAAATTAGATAAAATGTAGGCATAATAATGTTACATGAATATGTACGATAACAATCACAATATAGTAGAAACAAGTAGCACTACCTATAGTTTATTGTTTTACTACATTACAAATTTAATATTAATGTTAATTTTATATATTTTTAAGAATATTTATGTTTATTTTTTTATATGATAATTAGACAATTAAATATTTTATCTTTTGTATCTTGAGATGTATATTAAATTTGTATTAAATTGAATTATAATATTTCCTAATTAATCAATTTCTTTAGAAAAGTTTTGGTTTATGTGACCTCTCCTTATACTTAACATATAACCTTATAACTGAATTACTGTGATAGAAAACTCTTTATTATGACACTTAATAAAATAAACATTCAGGTAGAATATAACTTATCCTCATAATCTTTTAATGGAAACAAAACATGTATTGCTTGACAAAGTATCCATACAACATATATTGAAAAACATACGAATTTAACACATGTATGTAGTGTAAAACCTATTAACTATTTACACCTGGATTTAAAATAGTAAAAAAAAATTAAATAGAAAATATTAAGATAAACACATACAACTATTAATTTTAAGTTTATAAGCATGAGTGGAAAATGTAGTTGTCGTAAGAGTCATGGGTGACCCTTTTCCTTTTCTCCTTTCTTTTTTTGCCCTTACTTTCTTCTTTCTTTGTATGCTCTTTAACTCTTTTCTCAGCTATCCTTCTCCCTCAATTTCTCATTTCATTTCTCATCCTTTTTAAAATTCAATCCTTACTTGCACTAGTTGGTATATCAAGGACCAATTCCCTTTCATTGACTTTGGATTAACTATATATTTTATTAATACTATTCAAATTAATAACATTATTAATTATAATAATAATATTATTCAAAATACTAATATTATTACTATTATTAATATTATCAGTACCATTAACACTATAAATATTATTATTATTAATAATAATATCAATATTACTAATATTATTAGTAATATATTTATATTATTATAAATATTATTAATTTTATAATTTTAATAGTATGTATACTTACCACTTTATTCCGTAATAACATCCACCAACTTCAGTTCGTAAGTAATACCACAAACTTTAGTGTGTAGGTAATACTCATCAACTTGAATCTGTAAGTAATACCCATCAACTTGAGTCCGTAGGTAATACTTAATTACTCACTTTATTTTGTGGATAAATTTAAAAGTAATTTAGATCTTTCTTTAATTTATTTTTATTATTCTTTTTATTTTTTGTTATTATTTATAATTATTCTTTATGAATATTAGTTATGATTATTATTTATAATTATTCATATTATAATAATATTATTAATATTACACATATATAATTATTATGATTAATATTATTAAAACTATTAAGATTATTTATATTTTTGATATTATTTATATTGTCAATATTAATAATATTTTAAATATTAATAATATTTGTAATATTCTAATAATAAAAATAAAAATATTAATATTATTTTTTATATCTAAAACTTTTCTATTTATAATAGTGTATTAACATTTCTAACAGAAGTAGGTATATGTTTGAACATCGTAAAATGCTTTTTTTTTTTATGTAAAAAAGAAGAGAAAATTGGTGTGATATAATAGGTGATGTAGTAAAAAAAAATAAAAAGAGTATAAAAAAAACATGTTTTAAAAATAATAAAATTAAGTCGATCATAAACAGTAAATCTAATTAATGCACTCATTTGTAGTTAACAGTGTAGATATATTGGTTCTTGAAATTTGATGACACACACATCTGGTGCCATATGCACCGTGCAATCGATCTCCACACAGAAAAGAAGGGTAACTGTTTGATGTGCAAGTAATTGTACCCAACTAAGAAAACTTCATTATCAATCTATTTGAGAGCTTGATTTTAAAGAATTGATGAAAGCTATGACTCCACTGACTTATAATTGGAACAAAGTCAAGACACACTTTTATTAAGACATTTGAGGGAAACCATGTAATTTTCACATAAAGGTGATTTGCCCTAGTTTAGACACAACACATGCACCTAGTTTTTTCTTAGTGTGTGAAGAAGGTTTCAACATTATAGCTATGGAAGTGATTGTTTACCATTTCTTGTGGCTCCCTGTTAAAGGGATGAATTCGAATATTTTCTATTCAAATTATGGATTGTGTAGACACCCCATATATATATATATATATATATATATATATATATTTACTCAGCATTATTTTATTCTTCTTTCTTGGTTGATATAAGTGGTTAAATAAAATTGATTAAATGGGACTAAAAAAATGTTATCATCTAATAATTAAGTATATTGGGATTAGCATATCGATGATGTCATATTTATTGTCAAAACTAAACCATAATATGACATTTTTAAAGGATAAGTGCATATGCTCTCATCATATTAATATATAATTTTATTAATATAAAATGCATCACATTAAATTTGAATATGAATAATTATTTTTTGAAGATTAAACAAAAGTTAGTCAAGGAGTACGTGAAGGGTGAGACATGGAGCAGTACTTTGCTTTTGCTTTAACAACAAAATAACACTTGTTACATTGAATCCATAGCATGAAACCAGAACTTGGTAAACGATTAAACCAAACCATTATTACCTCCACACCATTAGCTTCAAACAAAAGCTGACAATAGCATACTTCATGAAACAAAATGGAAGCCATAAAACAAAACAACATAAAAAGAAAAATAAATATATTAAATAATGATAATATATTTACGTATATTAAAAAAACTAAAGTAAAAGTAGATAACTAAACTTAGAAATTTATTAAATATTAAATTAAATATATTTTTCTTCCTTTTACTTCCATCCAAAATTGATTATAGTAAAAAAATTATTTAAATAAATCTTGTCAATTTTTTTACATAAATTAAATAATGACTATAAATATATTAAAAATTCGTTTATTGTAAAAACATATTTTTTTATCAGCATTAATTGTAAAAACATACTTATAAAAATTTATTTCAATAATTTTTTTACTATTTACACTTAAAAATTCTAAAATTTAAATTAAGAAAACAATTCACATTATAATACAGATTAAAAGAAGACATATTTAACGATGTAATCCAATAATCCCTTGGTAATAAAAGAGTTGACGTCAGCATGAACACGAGAGAAAACAAAACCACATCCGATACTGTAAAATAGCCCTGGAAGTCAGCATCTCAAACAATTTTCAATATTCAATCATATTTCTGTGTACCTGCATAGCATCATCCTTCCACTTCCACTACTATTTCTTTCCCCTCAGACAGATTGTGATAATTAGTACCAAAATTGAGCTTCAATGAATCTGCAGCATCTCTCAGATCTTCTCATAGTTTATGCATTGCACCAATCCAAGATTAAGAAAGAAAAAAAGTGGCTTTCATAGCAGTTTGCCATGAACCATTGCCAACATGTCTCACCTTTGTATGTAATATCAGCATATCCATCAACATTTTTTTCTTCTTAATTTCCTTTGACAATAGATTGGAATCAGATATCGCAGACTGATAGTGAATATGTGCTAAGCCAAGATGCATAAAATATCACATCTAAAGAGAAAACTTTCAATGACAGAGCAAATGAGTTTATGTTTCAATTTCATTAGAAAAGATGGTGTTAGCTTGGTTCTAATATTACTTCTGACATACAGTATTATATATCTATCACTAATTCCACTGCATATCATTGAGTTGAGGTTATTACAGTAAAATAAGTCACCATTCATTGAATTTTCATTAAAAGATTCATTTTAGTGGGACATTCTTCTACTTTGAAGTACTATACCTATCTATAAAAAGAAAAGACTTAAATAATATCATTTTGTTCATAATTAATTAGTTCTAAACATTTGATTTCAGATATTATTAATTTTCGGAATGGATTATAAATCATCATTGTATTTATATTCATGTTCAAATTTTTATATCAAGATATTAAAAATTAATTATTTTAATATCAATTTATAAAAATAAGAAAAACAAAATAATTTGGTATTTTTAGTTATTTTATAAAATAAATATTTTCCCCAAACTAAACAAAATCACAAACCTCTTGAAGAGATGGCTAAAATATATTTTATCTTGATTAATTTTTTTTAATATTATCTTTCCTTATATAAAAATATATTGCATTTGTATACTTAAATGTCTATATCTTTTATTTTTTCTTTCTTTCTACTTCTAAGTTGAATTTGAATATTTATTTTAAAGAAAATTTTAATAATTAGAACCAACCTTAAATCACATTTTTTAAATGGTATATTTATTATTATATATTTTAGTTATAATATGATTTATATATTTAAAATATTTAGTTTTTTTATAAATACAAATTAAAAATATACATTTACACAATAAGAAAATCATGAAATAGAAACTAAGTTTTAGTGAAAAAAAATAATTAGTTGCTATAGTAACTAAATTAGAGACCATTTTAGAGACTAAAATTTTTTTGATTTTTAAATTAGTTTCTATTATTGTTAAAAGATTTTTAAATTGGTATCTAATTAGCAACTAAGATTTTTGCTGCCAAATTTAGAAACTAAATAATTGATAGTTAAAACCTTGGTTGCTAATTAGACACCAATTTAGAAACTATTTAACAATAATATAAACTAATTTAAAAACCAATTTTTTTTAATTTATAAAATGATCTCTAATTTAGTTACTATAGCAACTATTTGTTTTTTTTTTCTCTAAAATTAGTTTTTTATTTCTTATTTTTCTTGTAGTATTAATCAATGTGTATTCTACTGACCATAAATAGATATATTTCAATAACCTACGATGATGTGTATCAAAGAATATTACCTAAAATTGTAAATTATTTAACATGTTACTTGGACCCAATAAAAATATATTTGAGTACAAATTGGATTGATTTCATAAATGAGTTCAACCACACCATACATTTTCATAAAAGATTTAGACGGTTAATCAATTTAAAATCATATTCAGTATAACTTTTAAAATACTTTCCATTCCAACGAACAAATTTAATGTGGATAATTTGTGATTAGATATTGTGAAAATACTTTAGATTATATATGATTTTTTTTAATTTATTTTCTAGTAATGGATTCTTTCTTTCGAAGAGGCTACTACTAAGAAAATAAAATCAGCGCAAATGTTAAATGTTAAATAGGTGACACGTGATTAGATACCATTGGCTTAGTCCAGGCTAAATAAAATATTTTTTATTAATTTAATTTACGTTAGTTTGGTCGAAGCTAATGACAATAAGTTTAAAAAGAAAAAGTTTCTCATACAACACCTACATCTTCAACAAAATAAAGTATAAAAAATAGAGAAAAAATGTCGTAGCGGGGGAAAGAGATTAGTGTAAATGAAGAAAATGAGTTTGAATGAAGGAGATGAAGAGAAAAGTTTTGATAAAGAAGATATGTGTTTGCCGATCAAAAAAAAATAAGAAGGAGATGTGTGTGGATAACAAGATGAGTGTGGATGAAGGATGTGAGTGGGGATGAAGAAGATGAGTGTGAATAAAGGAGAGATGAGAAGAAGAGTGGGTGAAGGAGATGAGGAGAAGAGTGTGTGTGAAGGAGATGAATTTGGATGAATGAGATCAATGTGAGGAGATGTACATAGAAAGTGAGAAAGAAAAATTGTGATCGAGGAGATTTGTCATATTTAAATATATGGAGCTTTGAATTAAAAATAATTTATGATTCTTAAATTGTTGTCACGAAGGACACAAATTATAACATACTAATTAGTTAACTTAACCTATGTTAACTTAAACAAATATTAAAAATACATAAATATTTTGAATACACTTTTTTTAGAAAAATTAAAAATAATAGTACAATATTATAATATCGACTACGCTTAAAAATATTTATTAATAAAATTAAAATACCATAATATTTGTTAAACATACCAACTTAAGTTACCAATTCACTAAATAAAACATATTTAATATTAGGTATAATTACCTTATTCGTCCTTACATTTAAAGTCAATATTCAATTTTGTACGGTGGTTTTTAAAAAAAATCAATTTCGTCCATATGTTTTTAAAATGTATCCAAATTGTTCATTTCCATTAAGTCTCACCTTACGATATCAAGTGTTGCTTATGTGGCAGAGAGAGGTGAGATTGAGTGTTGTGTGAGGTGTGAGGTGTCAAGTGACGTGGATTGACAGGGAAAAATTAATTGGGTAGGGTTTTTTGAATTGCAATTGGGGTGGCAACAAGAAGAAGTATGAGTGTTCTTTAGGCCATCTACATCTACCTCTGCCACTGTCATCGAGCTCGCCCTCCAATGCACTGCTGTTGCCATTACCGCTCAAGACGTCGAGGAAGTCCTCAAACTCTCCTGCAATTTTCCAGGACAGGGCGTCAAATTCTTTCAGTGGAGCGGCCGCCACCTCTAGGTCGTGATTGCTTTGAACTCATTGTTGAGTGCAATTTGTAGGAATGGTAAGAAGTTTATGCTTGTGATTACTTGCAGATTGCTAAGAAATTTGCCCGGCTGGATGTCGATTCTTATGCCATTTTGATGGAAGGATGGGAGGGAGAAGGAGATAAGGGTGTGGTTGTTGCGAAGGAGACTTTTGCCAAGATGGTGATTGAGATTGGATGGGGCATGGTAATGTGCCCGTTTATGATTCATTCATGTGTGCCCTTGTTAGAGGGCCTGATGGATTGCTTGAAGCTATTAAGTTTGTTGATTAATGAGGGATAGGAGGTGTTACCCTGGTGTGAGGTTCTTGAAGGTTTCATTGGATGAGTGTGTCAAGTATCATGATGTTAGGACTGCTAAGTTTTTCTAGTTGATGTTGGTGGAGGTGGGGAGGGTGTTGCAACCCTCCATAGAGATGTTCAATTTGATGATTGCTTTGCTTTGTTATTCTGGTGATACTGATGCTGTGAGGAAGATGCTTGATGAGATGGTTTACCGAGGGGCATTACCTGATGTGGTGAAGTCGCAAGCTGATCCATAATCAAATCCGATTCTCTTCATATCAAAACGTCTTCCTGTTTCTTCATCACATCCTTCACCTGCAATTCAAATTTGAATCAGACAACAACAAATTAGGGGAAAACAAACGTAAATGCAAATGAATAGAAAAAGGACCTTGAACATAAGACTCTTCCCGATCTTGTTGGTGGGATGGTTTGCGGCATACTCCTCCTTGGTGAGATTCCTCGCCTCCATGAGCGAGATAGCCACGGTGTCCCCAAAAAAACATCTGAATGGCGATGGATGTGATCGACGCATGGTTGAACAATGGAGGTCCAAGGCTGTAGCCTCAATCTCTTATGTGCCACGTGTGTAGATTAATATGACTTTGTGTGCCACGTCATCAACAGTTAACGTTGTTGGTGAAAACTTAACGGAAAGAACCAAATTGAACATTTTAAAAAAAACCTTGGGACCAAATTGAATATTGACCCCAAATGTAAGAACGAATAAAAGGTAATTATACCTTAATATTATTAAAGTTTGTTAAGCTAACTTTAATATTTTTTTAAATAATTTTATGTCTCAGCCTCCAGTTAACTGATGTATAGATTTTTCATTACATAATGATCCTGCCTGTTGACCGGAGCGCTGGAGAATGCCTCGTCAAAGGATCGACGTGCGCGCCGCTTATCACCTTCGTTCCTCCCCTGGATCTACTTCAAGAACCTGCAAAGAAACGACACGGC
>Ga0123342_1004594_pt1 | contig 20865 bp, 15 predicted proteins | sample Turbeawhitnodule_FD_89960 | JGI IMG/M metagenome (GOLD analysis project Ga0123342, IMG submission 89960) | Root nodule microbial communities of legume samples collected from Mexico - Turtle bean Mexico white nodule | ecosystem: Host-associated > Plants > Roots > Nodule | place: Mexico: Nepantla...
ATATTTTTGTGTTTTTTATTTTTTATATATATATATATATATATATATATATATATATATATATATATATATTACTTGTTGTATTAGTAAATTCTTGACACTTGAAATTTGTAATACTTTTTTATAATTTCATCATATTATTTCCATTGAGCTATATATTATTAATTTATATTTTATGTGATATTGTTGATTTTTTGGTTGACTCTACAACAAATGTCATATACACATATTGCTTAATTGAGACAAACATTAAACATTTTAAAAAAATGGAAATACGATGAAAATTCTAACTACAACCATTGTCATATGTGAACCTAGAACAGTGGTCTTGTTAACAACCATCACCGCATGTGCTTGATATGATGTCTTTTTCAATTGTTATTGAAAACCTCTATATTTACTAATCTATATTTACTAATGACTTAATCATCAATAAACTAAAAACCGTCATCAAAATTGATTAGAAATCGTCGTTCAAAATGTATTTTTTCACTAGTGTAAAATCAAATATTAATTTAAGAATAAATGAAAAAAATAAATATAAATATAATTATAATTAAAGACTAAAATCTCATCAATTCTTAAGTCAATATTTATAGTAAATAAAAAATAGTCTATATTTCTGTTATTTATCTTTTATCATCTGTGCATTGTAATAACAAAACTTATACATCCCAACAACCCTAGCCATTTCATGGCAACCTTGCAAGAATTATTCTAAACGAAGACACATTGACATGGCAATGTGAGTATTTAATTATATAACGCACTGCACTTGAAGGAAATTATATTATTTTAATTAGATGAAAACCCAAATTGTTCTTAATTTGTTATTGGTGAAAAAATAAGGGCAATATATAGGGAATTATATATATATAAGAAAACAAGCATAATCTTCAAATTGATATGCTATATGGAACTCCCTTTCCAGTAACTCCAGGCCCTGAGAATGGCTTCATTAGCTCATATGGCACCACCCCTGCACCATTCCTATTCTTCAAATTAGTATCTGCATTTCTTGAGTCTATAATACCTTCAATCTCCTTCAATTTCGTACTAAACCTTTCAAAGGCCAATTTTATAGTTGGATTCTCAACCCATGATTGCTCCACGTATTGTCCAATATACTCTTCATCTGGAGAATGATCTGATAACAAATTCAAAACCACCATCACCAAGGTTGATTGAATTTGTGATGGTAAACACTCCAAAAAGGTTTTCTCAGGGCTATTTATCAGCTTTTCCAACTCTTCCTTATAAGGGTCTTCTGTAGGAATGTTATTTCTAGCAATTGTAGGTCGGTTAGGGAAATAACCTCCATAAGCATATTGGGCAAAGTTAACAGCAGCATGATGTGCAGAAGCTACCCATGCTATAGTTGTAACGATCTCAGCAAGGTCTTCTGGTGTTTTGAGATTTGGCCACCATGGTTCTTCGGCTTTGTCTCCATGACCTACTGTTCGAATTTCTGTCCACCATGCTTGGAGCTCTTGATCAGACTCTACTGTGCTTGGGCTTGGATAATAATGGTTAACATACTCACTTACCCATTCTTTGATGGCATCCCATATAAGAAGACCATCATTGGCAAAAGGGTAGTCTTCAATTGTTAGCTTTAGGCCATGTGGTGCACTTGGATCAGCCACAGCCATTCCTCTAACAGATAATGAAAGAAAGGATTAACATCAATCAGTGAATAATGTGGTTTTGCAAAAAGAAGTAAACATAAATGAAGAAAGATGATTCACAAAATTCTCATTACAAAAATCATTAAATAAAATTCAATTTTAAAGATTCAAAATAATTAATTATTATATTAAATAAGTTAAATAATGTTTTAGAAAAAAAAAATATTTAAAATAACTTTTATTACTAATAAAAATTATAATTTTAAATTCATACTAAATTAGTTATGAATATTTTAGTTACTAATTAATTTAAATTAGAGTTAGTAACTAAAATCTTAATAATTAATTAAATATCAATTTAAAAATTAGTTTATAAATTTTATTAATAATAAAATTGATTTTAAATATTTTTCTTAATTTATAAAATAGTATTTAATTTAATAAATGATTCTTATTTTTAATTAATTTTAATTTAATGATTTCTTTTAGCGTTTCAAATGAATAGAATTTTGTATGAACCTTACCTGGAAATAAGATCATTGGGAAGTGCTTGCAAATCAAATTGCCAAAGTTGATCATATGCCACAGAGCTTATTTCCATTGAATATTTTCTTGGAGAGAAGGAAGTTTCAATGACCCCATTTGCACTGATAAGCACCTGACGAGCCAGGGAATTGATCTCCATGGTATATCTCATGTGTGGATGCAGTAATCTATAGATTGGATGCATGGTGCTAAGTTGCCTATGCGTTGCAATGATGAAGGGTTCTACAGCACAATGAGTTCTTAACCTACAAAATTGAACAAAGTTAGAATCACTTAAAGAGAATAATAACATTTGGTTGGTGCATTGTGTCATAATGCATGGCAAAAGAGAATAACATATATATATAACTGCACTCACCAATGGCTTACAAGTTCATGATAACCTGAATCATGGGCTAGAACATGAACTTTGGCCAGCCTCCAAAGCCAGAGATTGGTTGCATGAGAATTGGAATGAGAAGACGGTTTAAAGACCTGCTTCCATTGTGGCTTGCCTTCCATAGGTGGTCTCGTGAGCTCAATAGCTAATGGTTTCAATGTTCCTTGTTCAGTGAGGAAGAATAGTGTCCGTGATCCATATAAAGTGGTTCCCTTAATCTCTCTCACTTTGCTTACATATGGTAAGAATAAATCATGGTAGTCTAACATAAACAACTTCTTCTGCTTAATAGCCTGCATGTATCCAAATTAAGTATTACTTTTAATCATAACATAGTCTAATTTAGCAAAGTCAATGATGATTTGGTACCTCTTCAACTGTACAATAACCAATTATTTGTGGCTCAATGACTTCTCTAGTGATAGCTGATTCTGGTGAACCATAGATTTGGGGATCTAATTTACTTTTCAAGGGCCACTCCTACAGGATGAATATTAAATGAGAACAAATTATTAAAGAACATTTTAGTGTGTATGATACCAAAAGCAAAAACCAAATATTTTGAGGCACTCTTGCCTTGACCACTTGGATGCTATATGGGTTGACACCTGCCAAAGTTTCCCTTGCAAACTGTTCATCTGATAACCAAAAGAATCTATCCCCTGCAATTTCCAACCACACAACAACCATATAGATATAGAAAACTTTATACATTTTTTATCTTTTACATATAGTGTTAACATGATTCCTAAAACGTTAGTTTTAAATTTTACTTTTTAATATGATATTAAAATTATTTAGAATTTATTATAACGAGGTCAACTGCTATTAGGCCTCTATTGAATAATTCATTATATAGCTTCAAATATGAGTTGATAGTTCGATGTGAAGAAGTGTGCTGAAAATTCCAAATCTATTACATTGAACACAAATTTTATAAATCGATTTTATGAGATTAAATTAAACTTAAAGACCACTTCTTAATTTGATATCAAAATCATTTAAAATTTATCTTAACCAAATTTTATATTGGACTTCATAGTATATTTTGCATAAATGTAAGTTTAAGTGGTGTGATAAGCATTGTTTCTCGTTATGAAATTAAAGTGAACTTACTTTTTAATGCTTCTGGAGTATCGAAACGTAGAAGGTTCTGTGTATCATTAATAACACTGAGAAACTTTGGAATTACCCTTTGAAGCAGATTCCAAGCATTGGCTTGAAGCTGTGGCAAGTGAATTCCCTCTTTATAGAGCGTGTCTATGTCTTCGAAGCTCACAAATCCACGATCTTGGTCAGACAGAATTGCATCTAAGGATTCCAAAACCAAACTTACTCCTGAGGATACTGTAGTTGTTATGAACTGTGTTTGCTTTATCTCAGAAAACACCTCATCGCGAGGAACATAGAAATTTGATCCTTTCTTTTCAGACAACGAGTCTATATAACAATTCAATCAAAAACCAAAAATAAAATTAGAGGAAAATCTGTTAGAAACTTATCCATCATATATTATCCCCCGTTGATTTGATATTAAATCAAGTGACTTTAAAGTTAAAAAAATTACTAAAATGAATCATATATAATTATAATTCTTTATAAACATATTATTGTAGGATTTTAAATTGGAGGTAGTGCTTTTCATTTCGTGTATGAGATTGTGCGTGAAATAAAGTTAATTATTTTTAAAATAATAATTTATTTAAGGAACAAGATTTCTTTATTAAAAGAAAAAATATCAACTATTTTTTAAATAAACAAAAAATCAAAAGAAATAAGAAATCAACTATTTATTAAATACATACTTTTAAAAAATACAGTCAAACAAACTTACCCATATTAAACAAATATCAAATCATATAAATAGGAATTCCTAATATCAAGAATTTTATTTTCATTCATTTGTTTTTAAAATTTCAATATATATTGGAAATACATTAATGTTTTTCATTATAAAAGTTTCTATTATTGTTTTCTTCTTAAAACTAGTTATACAGTTGAATTTGCATGAAAATTAGGAAGGTTTTCCTTTATGGCCTTCTTTTTATATGTTGGAAATTCGCTAGCTATATAAAAAAATATTGATAAAAAATAATTATTTTATTATAAATACTTACTAAGTCTAGATTTTGACTAAAGACAAAAAAATAATTTTACTTTATAATACAGATCTCTTATTTATGTTGAATGGTGTATAATGATTTATATATGATACTAGTTTTGTATAAAAAAAAAACAGAAGGTGACATAAGGAAAATAGTTAAATAACCTGCTTTTGATGGGTTTCGACCTGTGCGACAGCGTCTTGGGTATGGATATTGGGTGGTGGCACCAAGAACAGGTCTTTTAAGGTCAATGTTGGTGTCAGGGTCTCCGAGATCATTGTAAACATCATAGTCGTAAATTCTATCACCGTTTTTACGTTCTCCTTCTCCATTTCCTCTTATTATCACCAATTCCTCTTGCCTTAACTTTCTCAATCCACTTGGTGTTTCTGATGGCAAGTACAACTGTTCCATCCAGACATACATATCTTCATTACTTAATTCTAATACCAACAATTACAAACTTCAAAAAATTAACACAAAACATTTCAAAATAAAAGAGTATATACATCTTTTGAACCTTATAAATTAATTGGAAGTTCAACATTCTTCAAATGTTTCATATTATTTTATTTATTTATTATTAATAAAAAAGTATAAAAATATTTCCTCTATTTCCCTTTTATTTTTGGACATTATTTTTATTAGTGTCTGGTCGCCGTTGAAATTACAAAACTGTATAATTTTAGAGTATATGATGTAGCAATACTAATTAACTCTATGGACAAATTTATATATTGAAGTAAAGAATAATACGAAAAAACTTTTAAGAACGGATAAAATACTATACAATTTTAAGAAATTAATTAACGTGTGTCACTGTAGGTTAACATTTTCTCACATTAACATAAAATCACTTATTATAGCATGGTTACATTCAGATAGTTATTGAAAATTTTACTAGCCATATTCAATTTTATCTTGGATATCTCTAGTAATTAGAAAATAAAGCATAACAAAATTTCAATTCATTTTAAAGTATATTTTCTAAAAATTATGAATACATAATCAATTTATTAATTTCATTCACTACTAAAAAATCATAATATAGAAACCAATTTTGAAGAGAAAAAATAATTAATTATTATATTGACTAATTTAGATATTAATTTAAAGATTAAAAAAAATATTGACATAAAAATTAGTGTCTATTATCGATAAATAGTTCTTAAGTTGATATCTAATTAACTATCGAAGTTTTAACTACCAATTATTTAGATTTTAAAGTTGATATCTAAATTTTACTACTAATTATTTTAATATCAATTAATTTATATTATTGATAAATAGTTTTTAAATTAATATTTAATTAACTAAAATAATTGATAACTAACCAAATATCAATTTAGAAACTATTTATAAGTAATATAAACTAATGTAGATATATATTAATAAATTTTGTACTCTATTAAATTATATTTAATTTAATTAATATAATAACTAATTAATTTTTATCTTTAAAATGATTTTTTATTTAATAATTTTCTTGTAGTGATTAATATCATAAAAAAATTAATTATTTTTTGAAAGAAATGAAGTGTGAAAATATATTTTGAATGTGAGAGATTGCAAACAGCATATTATATTTTAGTCTAACCTTGTTAGCAAAGAAGACTCTCTTCTGAGAATTTTGACTTTTTGGCTGAATCCATGAATCACAGATAAAGTGCAGAGGGCCATTAGAGAAGCCATCAAGAACTATGGTCTTTAGGAACACCTCATTGCAGTCCTCATTCTGTACCAAAACAGCACCAACATTCCCAAAAGATGCTGCTAACTCAAATCTAATCTCATATTGCACCTCATCCTCTTTTGTCCCACTCTTCTGCACATTACTCTCTGTTGTCTTTCTCTCTGAATTCGTTTCTTCATTTAGGGTAACAAAATGTAAAACTTTAATAAGCAGATTAACAAATATATGGGAGATGGATTGTAAATTTTAATTGAAGTAATAAGAGATATGCATTAGAGTAAAGTATGTTTTGCATTCCTTTAAAAATTTTAAATATTATTTTCATTTCCCTAAAATTTCAACATTACATTTTAAAATTTAAACTTATTTTCTAGCCGTTAATCAGTATAATAATAATAATAAATGACATTTTTAATTATATATCTATTCAAAATCACTTTTAATTGATATTTATGTATTAAAATCATATTTTTTTTTATCAAGAATAACAAATTAATTAAAATTAAATAGGATATTTGAGTGTCGAACTTATATACAAATTATTTAGAAGCAAATCAGCCAAAAGTTTATGTTTCATGTATTTTGATGAAGCATATGTCACGTGCCAAAAAAACATATACACATAAAAGATCTACTAATTCACCCAGCTAGATCTTATTGGTTCAACAAACTTTCGAAAGTGTATCCCTATAGAAAACACGTGTTGCATAATGTGTGATATATTAAAATCGCATGTTAGTTTGTCTCTGTTGTTGTCACTGACAACCTAAAATTTATTTATAAGGAATAACACCTTGAAATTTTGGGAGATGTTTTTAATATATTTGAAATTTTATAAGGAAACAAAAATCATTTACCTTATATATTAAATAAATACGTAGATTTAGTTAATTTTTATTTTATAATTAATTTTTAATTTCTAATATTCATTTTAACCTATACTAGTGGAGAAGAAAAAAATGTATTTTAATAAAAAAAAATTATTAATAATAGTGGTTATATAATAAATATAATACAGTCATTTGGGTAGTTTATTTTAATTTTAAAATATAATTAAGAGTAAAATAAAAATATTAAATATGTATCTGTTTTATATATTATTATAGAATTTTTTTACTTAAAATATGATTAAAGATAAAATAAAAATATATGTCAATATTACAACGTGTTAATTGTAACTTCAATATAAAGTCACATTTTTTTTTCTATGGCAATTCATATCAAATCGTACTACTATTAATTTTAGAGTCAGCTTGTTAAATTGACGACATCCATTCAGTATTGTGCTTACAACTTTATACATGTACTAACGGAAGAAATTAAACCAATAATATCTTCAAACTTTTGTTGGTAAATAATTATTATTTTGTTTTATAATTTTTATTCATTATCATTGTAAAAGTGATTAATTGTGTCGTTAGCTATTTTATCCTGACCAATATTTTCACATTCTGTTAAAAAATAGTTTTTTTGTTATGTGAATGTCTGAATTAGATTTTAAGAAATTAACATTATTTTTTTAAAATAAAAAAAATGAAAAAGCTCTGCTAATGTTGTCCAGGATAGTAAATAGTCCTTTTATTATAAATTATGTACATTTGTTAATTTGAATTTGGATATGTAATTTAATAGTGGTACATGAATAGAGTAAGAAAGAGAAATATTATTTTAATTTAGTTTAAACTGTCATAATAAGTTAGTATATATTTCGTCCATAACATGATTTAAAATTCTTCTAAAATTTTATAGCATAAAATCAAAATATATATATTCTGTATTTAATTTATAATTCTATTTTAATGATTTATGGAGAATTTGACTTTTCTTTCCTAGGGATAGGGGTGATATCCAGTAGGGAAACAGGAGCCCCAAATTATCTATCATGTGACAAGTGACAGATTACAATTGGCAAAAGTACCTTCAACTCTTTTCAACATTTTCATTTTATTTTATGGAGTGGAATTTACCAAAGATTCTAAAAATATATTGGTCTTATCCTCCAAGTGCTGGATGACATCTTACCTACTTCAATTTATTATGATAATTGTGTTGTATACTATTTATATGATAAATAAATGGGTATAAAAAGTAATATTAAAGTGTATTTGAATGAAGTTTGTTAAAAATTACTCAAGAAAAAACTTCTACAAGTTAAAATTAATTAGTATAAAATTTAATTTGCAAATATCCTTTTATTAATTTTAAAAAAAATATTTGTATTGCAGCTAATTAAAAAGAAACATGGTAGAATCAGATGCTAACTAGATGCATGAACACTTTTCTTTTACTATAGATAATACATTGTTTAAAAATGTTTTCACGTTTCGTTATTTGACGTGAAATTATTTTTACTTTTAGTCTAAATTTTAGATTTTCTTAATACATATAATAATAAAAAACTATTGAAATAAGTTATTTTTAAATTTTTTTTACGTAATAAATAAATTTTTAATATAAATTACTATGTTAAAATATACATACTAAAAATTTGTTAATTTTTTTGTGACATAAAAAAATAATTGATAAAAATTTATTTTAATAATTTTCTTAATACGAATATTTAGAAAATTTAAAACTTAAACTAATAAAAAGATAAATTTTGAGTGAAAGCACATAAAGAAAATAACATATTTAACCCATAATACCATAATACGTTATGAAAGCAAATGAAGAAGTTGGAAATAGTTAAAAATGTGCATAAATATGAAGACTTCTCTGTAGAAAAGATGGAAGCAAATTGAGAAACAGAACTTACTTGGATCAAGCTCATCGCTCACAAGCTGCAAAACAAGTGTTTTCCCAATCAAATCCTTGATTCCATCAAGACCTCCATTAAGGAGATTCCCTAGGATTCCACCCCGATTTTGCTTCACAGTGACAAGGGCCTTCACACTTTGAGAAGTTGTGATGGTGTTTGTGTTTTTGGAAGTGCTTGCCATTACAACTTTCATGCACCTATGAACCTTCCTCTGTCTTGGAGAAGAGTGTTTACAGTGCTTCAAGAACCAACTATTTCTATGGCTATTATTGTGAGTATCTTTCCCATGTATATATAGAGGGAAAGATGAGCTATTGAGGACACTTATTTGGTGCACATGTGAACTTCTCATTGTCAACATGGTTAATCTTTTTTGGTTTAGAACTACTATCTAAGGGTTAGGGTTGGGATTCTTATTATATTGCAGAGAAAGACCATCCACGCGGCTTACAGACACCTTAATTATGAGAGTCTCGTTTGATTTTTCAAACGTTTTTGCAAACGACAAACAATAACACTGAAACGAAGACATGAAAGATAAAACCATAAATCAATTTTTTCTTCCAAATGACATTGATCTTATTAGGTGTTTTCTATGAAACTTTCTCAACTAGGGCGGCTACGTAGGTTGCTTGAGGAAACATTGAGGTTTTAATGAAGTTTTCGTTGTTTACCTGATACACTGGCAGTAGGGCCTACTCGTGTTGTACTGTGTAAAAGTCACGCCTTTCACACTTTAACATTTTGTTGCGTATTATTTTGAAATATTCAAATTCTGCATCTTTGTGGACACACTGTTTTTTCAAAACATATTACTTACACCTCACGTTCTCATGACATCCACTAATTATTTTTCTACCGCATATTTCTATTTAAACACAACCAATTCACACATTTATTACAAACATTAGCTTAAAAGAATAGCTTTAGGGATTTAATTATATCTGGGTATAAATTTTAAAATAATATCAAAATTTATTCTAAATTTATTAATGAGTTTCTTTTGCTTTATCGTCAAACTTACATAATTAAAGACCAAGAGCAGAAAATGTAAATGGTGTTAGAGTCGGTCACGGAAACTCTAAATGGAGACATGCAATAGGCAAAATGAAGAAAATAGGACCAGATCGACACTAATTTAGGGATCGACAGTAATTTAGGAAAAACATACTAATATTTGTTTATTTATTTTTTATTGTTAAAAAAAAAATTTACGAGTTTGTTAAATTATTTTTTATTATTATATTTTTTATATTTGTTGGTAAAATTTGTCAGAAATTGAACACAAATTAATATTGTCAATATTATCTAGGGTGATTAAGCGGGCTAGCCCGCCTCGCATTGACCCGTCCCACGTTTGACCTGCAAAAATGTGGATTAGGTTGGCCTGTCCTGCAAAGTTATTGTGGGTTAGAATTCCCGACCCGTCCCGCATAAGAGCTGGTCCGCGGGTTTGCGGGTCAGTCCGTGTTTTTTTTTTAAAATTAAATATTTTTGTTTTACATTTTATTCTTAAAAAATTGTCAAATTAAACCTATATATTTGTTACTATCAAACATAATTTTTTTTTTCTTTTCAAACATAGTCAAACATCAAAACATTAAACATTAAGATAAATATCAAATATCATTATTCTTCCACTTCCAAAACATTAAAAATACCTAATTCTAAAACATTAAACATAAACATTAATTCAAAAACATTAAACATAAACATTATTGGCATTCTTCCATTTCAATAACATTGGATGCTACCTTAGAAGAACTTTCATCCATTTTTTCATAATTATAATCTTCTTCGTCATCTGCACACATTAAAACAATGACAATTTTTTTTTTCTTGCGAGCTCGCGGACCAGCCTGCCCCACCTCGCTGCTGGCCCGCGCGGGCCGCGAGCTAATGCGGGTTAGCAGGTTGAAAAGATCAGCCTGCCCCGCGTGTTTTACCAGCGAGTCGCGGACCGGCCCGCATGGCCCCCCCGCTTTGCCATCCCTAATATTACTCATAAGTAAAGTCTTAAGTAAATTTCATAATATTAATATAATTATAATAATAATAATTAAGATAATAATAATAAAAAAAATTATCATAATAATAAAATATAATAATATTAATATTAAAAAATATTATTAATATTAATATTAATATTAAAAAAATATTAATAATAATAATAAAATATTAATATTAATATTAATAATATTAATATTTAAAATATTAATATTAAAACTAATAATAGTAATACCAATAATAGTAGTAATAATAATAACATAATAAGAATAATAATAATCATATCATGATCACTAAATTCTCTGGTTTAGTGGGTACAAATTCTCTCATGTACTCAGTGGATGTGAGTTTGATTCCCTCTTTTAACAAAGTTGGAAGGGTTAGAGGTTTGGAAGCTAACATTAAGGTAAAGAGTGATTTATGGTGTAGCTCAAAGGAGTTGAAGTTGGGAGTCAATAGTGCGAGGGAAGAAAAGTGGGAAATTGTTTGAAGATTATTTATGGCTACACGTAATTTTGGAGTTAGACTTGGATCTGTTGAGTTTAAGACTCTGTCGTTGGAGGACAACTTAAGGTTGGTTTCCAACTTCACAGAGGAAGAAATAAAGGAAGCGGTTTGGCTGTGTGAAGGATCTAAAAGCCCTGATCCATATGGGTTTAGTTTCAACTTCATCAAGAATAGTTGGGAGGTTTTTAAACATGATATTACAACAATTGTGCACCATTTTTAGAATACAAGTAATATCCCGAAGGGTTGTAATGCATCATTTATAGCCTTAGTCCCTAAAGTGAGGGACCTTTAGGGAGGGACCCCATAAAGCTTTACCAATATAGACCAATCTCCTTAATGGGTGCCCTATATAAAATTATCTCATAGGTGTTGTCCTGTCGTGTTAAGAATGCCCTCCTTGTGGTTGTTGATGAAAGACAATCGACATTCTTAAAGGATAGAGGGATGCTAGATAGTGTCCCAGTGGTCAATGAGGTTGTTGAGGAGCTTAGGAGGCACGAGAGGAGTGGTCTTTGCTTGAAGGTGGACTATGTAAAGGCGTACGACTCGGTTAGGTGGGATTTCTTATATGATATGTTGCAGAGGTTGGGGTTTCATAGAGGATGTTTGGAGTCTACGACTGTGTCAGTTTTGGTTAACAGAAGACCTTCGTGATGACGAAGACGGGCTAGATGAGTCAGAAAGGGAAGAGAGAAGGTCCCTCTTTGCTAAGCTTTCAGTTTCCAAGTCTAAACAAGAGGCGATTTTATTTCAGAAAGCAAGACAAAGCTGGATTAAACAGGGGGACCTCAATACAAAGTTCTTCCACTCTTCGGTAAAATGGAGGAGGGCAAGGAATCAGTTGCACGAGATTTTTGTCAACAACATTTGGTGTGACAATAAGGAGGAGGTAAAGAATAAGGTTTGTGAGTTCTTTGAAGAGAGGTTCGCTAGGAATGACGCTTGCCAGGTCAAACTGGATAAGGTCGAATTCAATTCCATATTAGAAACCGACAATGAGATGCTAATTGGTGATTTTTCGGAAGAAGAGGTGAGAGCTGCGATTTGGGGGTGTGATAGTTCAAAGAGTCACAACACTGATGGTTTTAACTTTGGTTTTATAAAATCTTGTTGGGACATCCTAAAGAAGGACGTGGTGGCGGCAGTAAAGGATTTCGCAGGTTATGGCAAATGGCCAAGAGGTTCAAATGCGTTGTTTCTTTGTTTGATACCAAAAGTAGAAAATCCTCAACAATTGGGGGAATTTAAACCTATTTCATTAGTAGGTTGCTTGTACAAGATCATCTCTAAAGCGCTTTCCTTGCGTTTGAAAAAGATGATTGGAAAAGTTATAGATGCTAGACAGTCGGCTTTTTTTGAAGGAAGAGGTTTACTGGACAGTGTGGTAGTTGCGAATGAGGTTCTGGAAGAATACAAGAGAAAGAGGAAGAGTTGCGTGTTCTTCAAAGTTGATTATGAGAAGACTTACGACTCGGTGAATTGGGATTTCATATTTTATATGCTTAAGAGGTTGAGATTCTGTGACCGCTGGATAAAGGGTTGTTTAGAGTCGGCTTCGGTTTCATTCCTTGTTAATGGGAGTCCAACCAGGGAGTTCTTTCCTAGAAATGGTCTCCGCTAGGGTGACCCACTTGCTCCTTTTCTCTTCCTCATTGTGGCAGAAGGGCTAGTTGGGGTGGCAAGGGTAGCAGAAGAAAAGAAGTTGATTGACAGTTTGGAGGTTGGAAAAGATAAAGTAAAGGTAAATATGTTACAGTATGTAGACGATACTTTGTTCTTCTGTGAAGCAAATACCAAAAGTGTATTTAATATTAAGGCAATTCTGCAATGTTTTGAGCTCTCTTCAGGGTTAAGGGTTAATTTCATGAAGAGTAGGATTGGTGGGACGGGGCTGGACCAGGTAGTGCTACAACAGTTCACAACTATTCTTAACTGCGATACGATGGTTGCTCCTTTTATCTACTTGGGTATGCCAGTAGGTGGGAGTCATAAGCGAGGCGACTTCTAGAATGGGGTGATTGAGAAGGTTCATAATAGATTAAGCAGGTGGAAGGGAAGATGTTTGATGATGGCTGGGAGAATCTGTTTGATTAAGTTCGTGCTCTCGTCTATTCCGCTATTCTCTATGTCATTATTCAAACTGCCTTCGGGGGTGGTAGGAAAGCTGATTAGGATACAAAGAAATTTTCTCTGGGGGTGGGCTGCAGAAGGAAGGAAGATTGCATGGGCTTCCTGGAGTTTGGTCTGTAAGCCACGCGAGTTTGGGGGACTTGGGATTATGGATTTAAAGTTGTTCAACCTAGCTTTATTGGGGAAGTGGATTTAGAGGCTAGGATCGGTCGAGGGCGGCCTTTGGAATGAGATTCTCTTTTCTAAATACGGAGGGTGGAGAAGTTTGGGAGAGGAAGGAAAAGGTAGGAGGTGCTCCCTTTGGTGGAAAGATTTGAAAGAAGTGTGGTCTTCGGAGGGTTGGGGGAGAAATTTTGAAGATGGTTTCAAGTGGAAAGTTGGTGACGGGAAGGATATTTATTTCTGGAAGGACAGTTGGCTGAACGACGAGTCTTTTAAGAATGCCTTCCCAAGATTGTTCTCTATTAGTTCTACCAAAGACGCAAAGCTGACGGAGCTTGGCTTTTGGTCGAACGGAGTTTGGGTTTGACAGCTAGCTTGGAGAAGACCGTTTGTTGAGTGGGAGAAGTCGATGGCGGATCAGTTGAGTCAGCTCTTGCTTAAGGCTTGGGTTGCCTCGGGAGAGGTGGATAGTTGGATTTGGAAGGAGGGGGGTTTCCAAACTTTTTCAGTCAATTCTGCCTACAATCTTGTCAGGAAGGATCTGGAGGCGAACTCTTCGCCGATTTTTGTAAGTTGTGGAGGTGCAAGGCAGTGCCCTCTGCACTGCTTTTAGCTTGGAGGTTGATGGAAAACAAGCTTGCTACTAGGGTAAATCTAAGTAGAAGAGGGGTATTGGTGGATAACTCGATGTGTAGTTTATATGGGAAGAAGGAAGAAACTTGCAGACATTTGTTCTTCGATTGCAGCTTTGCTAAGCAAGTTTGGTGTTTTTGCTATAGATGGCTTGGGGTTCTGGTCGTGTCACACTTTGAGCCGAAGAATAACTTTGATCAATTTAGGATGAGCCCTGCTTCAGAGACGGTTAATAGTGTATGGAACACAATCTGGGTCGGGGTGGTTAGCGAAATATGGAATCACAGGAATAACATTATTTTCAAAAGAGGAGTGGCGGACGTGTCTGAGGTATTTTCTTTGGTGCAAGTAAAGGTTTGGTCTTGGGTTTCTTTAAATTTTAGGTCAGCTTCGTTTTCCTTTTCAGATTGGTGTTTAGAACCTATGTTGTGCATGAGGTTAATCACTTAAGAGTGTTAGATGTAGCAAGGGCAAGGTAAGTTTTAGTTAGTTTTGGAGGTTTTAGGCAGGAATCGGTAGTTGGGTACCATGTATAAGGGTTGAACCACCCTTGAAGTGGTTCCTATTTATTTATTTTTTATTGCCGATAAAAAAAAATGTAAGGGATCGATAGTTAGGGAACATTCTTAAGGATTTTATGTGCGAGGAATCAATATAAATGACTTTTATATGAGCACCAATTTCAATCAAAGAACTTAATATTAACATGCTAATCAAAATACATGAGAGTGAGAGATGAAACCTAATCCCTATTTTAACTTGAAGCAACTAATTCTTTGTCTGTTTTCTTGTTGATCATTACCAACAAAATCACTTTAACACTCTTTTTAATTGTTTTGTTTTATATTTAGCGATTATTGTACTCGATAATTCACTGTTCCTTGTGGGATCGATATCCGTCCTTAGGGACAATTATTACTTTTGACAATGCGGTGCACTTGCCGTAGAAAGTCATTACCGCCCAAGACTTCTAGAAACCTTTGCTTGCACTCTCAAGTACAGGTTTCTAGAGGTTAGTCACGCCTTTTCTCTTTTAGGTTTATTTTATTCTATGCATCCACAACTTAAATGCTTTCTTCTTGTTCTCTTGAACATTGTTAAGTACATTTTTATCCACTCTTAGAGCTTCTATCACAACTTTCTTAGCCTATAATTGCGAGTAAAATCCATTATTTTACATGAGATTCACATAATTGGATAAAACTTGACCATAACTAGAATCATTGCTTAAATATGGTTTTTAAATGCATTTTGTTCCCATCTTGATCTTGACCACTGGCAGAGATTCTAGACCGTATTAGTGTTAACTCAGATGGAGAATTATAACACATTGAAGTCCAGAAAGTCTCATTGAAGAAGGACTAGACGATCTCAAATAGGCACCCATTAGATGGTCTTCTCAGAGCGTCTAATGTTGAAAAAGTTGCTTTGAAAATAAATATTTGAATTTGATTAACCTTTGTGAAGATGTTGAAGATTTCCCATTGAAGAATTATGTCACTTTGAAGTTTGAAAGCTTGGTTATGGAAGGACTAGACACTCCTTGTGTTTAAAGCCATTAATCTTATAGTCTTTTGAATTTGAGTTTTTGTAAAAGTAATTGTTTTTTAATGCTTGTTGAGAATTTAGTTCTTTCCTTTATATAGAATTCTTGGTTAGTTCACTTATTTCTAGTAAATCTCCTATTCACTTAGTTCAAGAGGCATAAGAAAAATATCTCATTGTTTGGAGACGAGTGAGATATTGAATACATTAATAGACGCTTGTTTTATTGATAAAATTTTGTTGAATTTAAATTACGCTTGCACTATCAGAAAATATTATGAATTTATGTTTATCTGTAAATTTTTTATCATCGACAAATATTACTGACGAATTTTAATGATGGATATGAAAATTCAAAAAATAATTTAAGCGCGAATCAATATCTATCGGTAAAATTCGCCGGTAATTGGACGCTAATATTACTCATCGATAATATCCGTTGGTAATTAAATGCAAATTAATATATGTTAGTAATATTCGTCGGTTTGTAAATATGAATATTATCAGTCGATAAATTTCACAATATTAATATTAATATTAATAATAATAGTAATAGTAATAGTAATGTTAATATTAATAATAATAGTAATGTTAATATTAATAAAATCAATAATAATATTAATGCTATTAAAATATTAATAATAATAATAATAATAATAATAAAAATAATAATTATAATATTAATAATAATAAAATCACTTATAATAATATTAATGTTATTATTATTATTATTGATAATAATATTAATAATAGTAATAGTATTGATAAGAAGCGCATGCGAAATTATAAAACATTGGAAACATGTAAAACAATCAATATCTCTTTATTGATATTTTTTAATTACAGAGATGTGTATGGAGTTTTTCATTAAATCTTTTTTATTTTCTTCCTTTCCCCTTTTCTCAAGTTCTGGTTAAGAACTTCTTCCCCTATATTTTTCTTAGTGATTTCTATTTTTTATATTATGTTATTTTCTTATTGTATGAGATATTTTCTTTTTCTCCCCTCTTAGAGAAGGTATATTCTTTATTACTCACCCCTTTCTTGTGGTGTTGGTGAGAGATCTTAACCATCATGTTGGTAACATTTTTACCCAAGAAGCTTATGTTTTAGGATCTGATCAATTTTATTTTAAAGGGGGTCATTTGAATTTTTAAAGGTTATCTTGTCTATCCTTTGAAAAAGTTTTCCCTATAACCTAACAATTTTTCAATTAAGCTCATATTTCATCCAATTATAATAGATCATAGATTTCCAATTATATTGATTTTTCACAGCAATAGTGTGAGCAATTAACCAATCATATACAAACAAGTGTATAGTCTACAGATAACCCCAAGTGTATAGTCTCAACTCGAATTCCAACAATAGATTCATTTATCATTTCTTTAACCTTAATATCCATTATGAATCCCACTTAGAATCTTGCTCTTTTTTAGAATCTTCCAGTGAATACTCCTCAAGAGAACTTTTACTTCTTAAAAAAAGTTTCAAAGAGATTGAAGTGCCCTGATTCTTGAAGAAACATAGTTGTTAGATTGTCTAGTGAGTAAATGTAGCATGGCGTTAAAAAGTATAATTTTTGATTATTATTTTTATCAATTTTTATTATTTTGATTATTATTTATGTTATCATAATTATTATTAATGTTAAAAACAAATTAAAGTGGACAAAATTCAAAATTCATAATCAAGTCCATGATAAGAAACTTTAATCCTTACATGAGACAAATTCTCATATTATGATTTTTTTATTATTAATATTAATATTATTATCAATATCAATATTATTATTATTATTCTTAAAAATATTTTGTATGTAATACTTTTTATACGGATACAATCTTAATGTAATTATTTTCTCTTCATGATGCCAAAATTTTATATTGATTAAATCCGTATGTAATCACTATTGGCTTAGATACGAAAAAATTTATATGTAACGTCTATTTACATACTGAATTAAATTCGTATGTAATCACTTTTGACTTATATACGAAAAAATTTGTATGTACACTAGCGCAAAAATACTAATCAAATGCGGCTATTTTACATTTACAAATGCGGCTATAGAGCCGCATTTGATCAGCACGCAGTTGTAAATCAGAGAAATACAAATGCGGTTATAAAGCCGCATTTGTAAATGCGATTTACGAATGTGGTTATTTGAAATAGCCACATTTGTATATTCTTCTGAATGAGCTGGGGTTTTAGGGGCACGTTGTTGGTGAAGAGTGGAAGGGAAGAAGAGGAAACATGGCAGCGGCGGCGAGTGTAGCGGCGGAAGCAGTGGCGGAGCGGCGAGAGCGAAATGTGACAGCGGCGGAAGCATTGGAACAATACACATTCAAAATGCAGAGCGAAACCCATTAAAAACGAAAGCAATATGGAAAGCGAAAGCCATTGGAGTTCAATGCAGTTGTTAGGGGCAATGGAAACAAGAGAAATGAGGGGCAATGCAGTTACGTACCTTCGAAAATGCAGAACTTTGCAACCAGAGAAAACGAAGAACAGATATGAGCGCAAACAGATAATGAACGAAACTGTTGAGCGCGTAAATTTTTTAGGGTAAAAACCATTTACAAATGCGGCTAAACGTAAAAACCGCTATTTGAATAATCACATTTGTAAATCAAGCGCTTCAATTTACAAATGCGGCTATTACTTTTAGCCGCATTAGTAAATGGAAGCTCTTGATTTACAAATGCGGTTATTTAAATAACCGCATTTGTAAATCAAAATAATTTAAAAAATGTCACCGCGTTTTTTACGAATGCGTTTAAGCGCTGAACCGCATTAAATAAGGAGCCTCTTTTCTTATTTTTGTACTAGTGGTAATCACTTGTATTCTTATATATGAAAAAATCCGTATGTAATCACTTTTATTCTTACATACAGAAAAATCCATATGTAACATCTATTTACATATTGAATTAAATCCGTATGTAAATATTCGTATGTAATCACTTTTGGGTTACATACGGAAAAATCCATATGTAATGTCTATTTACATACTGAATTAAATTTGTATGTAAATATCCGTATGTAATGCTTATTTTACATACATATTCAGATCCGTATGTAATAATCAATATGTAAATGGCTAATTTCTTGTAGTGATTGTCCAATCACATATTTATAGCCTCATATTCATTAAGTAGCCTTGAAAACCCTTTTCCTCTTTTATATATATAAGACTCTGATCCATGCGTCCAGGTTTTGAAACTTCCTTGGGTCTTGTTGGAGCAGGAGAAATAGCTTTTTTGAGCTTTTGAAGTTCAATGCTGGAAGACATGGAAGTGAAGGGATTACCACTAAAAAATAACTTGTATGTGATGACGGTATGACAGTTATTAAAAATTGTCTGTATAATACAACAGTTTCAAAAGCGTCATAATTTTCCTTCAACATGTGGCATGTAGAACTGCCATAATTATTCTTCGAAATAAAAGTTCTCATGTGTTTTGTTCCCTTCGTAACATTCCTCTCTCGCATTTTTTTTATTCCCCTATTTCCTTCGAAAATATACAATCTTGGCTCTTTTTTTCGCATCCCCCTCAATCACTTAACATTACCTTCACTGATCAAGTTTCCCCTCTTTCGTATTTCCTGCACATTACCTTATCATCACTCTCACCTAGCCCACTCAATGAACCTTCTCCCCCATTTCATATTCCCCTCTATCAGTGAACCCTTCTCACTTCAATCGTTCTCATTCTTGTTCGTATTCCCCTTCTCTTCTCACCGCAACCCTTCTCTTCTCACTCTCACCGGAAACCCTTCACATTCTCACTCTCACAGGAATCCCTTCACAGTCTCACCGCAAACCTCTCTTCTCACTATTACCGAAAACTCCTATTCTCAATCTCATTGTTAACGTTCTCACTTTCATCGTTCTCAGCCTCACCGCAAACCATCTCATCCCTCTCATCACTCTTCTCAATGCAATATTTGATCGTCATTACCGGCTTGTCGCAAGAGGTATATTTTTGCAACAATCCTTTGTGTTTTTTGCAAGGTTATGTTTCTTTGTGTATTTCTTTTGCCGAATGTGATTTTGAAATTAGATTGAATATATATTTCCTTTTTTTTTTTCATATTGATCCTGCCGGTTGACCTAGCGCAAGAGCGTTGCCTCGTCACAAACTCCTTCACCAGCTCGACACCACGTGTCTTCCAAGTCCACACCACAAAGAGCTTCTCTGAGAACCTGAAAAACACAAGGTGGCGCCTCTGCGACCGGTGGCGCTTCGATGCTCAATTCAGTCACAAGAACACCCAAAAACTGAGAGAAAACTATGCTCTGTGGAACCGTACTATAGTGCACACAACCCTAAGCAATGAGCCGTAATGAAAAACGTACCTCTACAAATTCTGTTAAGTTTACCTTTATAGCTAGGTTTTTTCTCTCTCCAGGCCGTTATGCTTTTGGACGCGTGGCTCGCATCCAGCTCTGCACGTGTCGCCATCTGGGCTGGGAGAGCAGGTAGCACTCAGCCCTACACGTGTCATCATCTGAGGCAGGGCAACTCGAATGCCATTTCTATATCGCATCCAACCCTACACGTGTCGTCATCTGGGTTGGAGACAACTTGAGCGTTATTTCTGCGTGGTAACCAGTCGCGCGGCTAAGTCCCCTGCTTATTGAGTAAGCTAGCACGCAATATGCTCTGGAACACCACCTGACAAGGCGAGTATCGGGTGCAGCAAAGTGCACCATCTCTATGACCTCGCTTGTCGTTAGTGGCGTCTTCCTTACTGCTACGCCA
>Ga0123342_1004595_pt1 | contig 20863 bp, 10 predicted proteins | sample Turbeawhitnodule_FD_89960 | JGI IMG/M metagenome (GOLD analysis project Ga0123342, IMG submission 89960) | Root nodule microbial communities of legume samples collected from Mexico - Turtle bean Mexico white nodule | ecosystem: Host-associated > Plants > Roots > Nodule | place: Mexico: Nepantla...
GTATATGTGTTTCTTTTTTGTTGTTTTTCCTCTTCTCTCCTTCTCCCCGTCTGGCCATCTCCTGATATGCCCCCTCCCATCGGAAAAAGGGGGGGGGGGGGGGGGGGGGGTACCTGCGAAGGTACTTTGTTGATCAAGTCAGTCCGAGTGCGATATGCCGATGAGTTGAGAGTGAAAAAAAAACTTTTGGATATTTGTACCTTTTGGATGGGCCACAACTGTTATGGATCTGCTTTTGGGTCCAAATGAGGGCACTATTGTGCTTTAATAATGATTATAACTAAACTAGTTTAATTACTGTTAATTGCGAGTTTACTGTCTGTCCTCGATTTTAAGAGAGTTATTCGACTTTGCACAATTTCTCGGCCTTCTCAACCATCCGATAGTACAATAACTTTTCAATCCAATAATATATTAAAGTCAGTGGAGATAGTGGGAAAAAAGAAAACCATACCTAATAAGACGATTCTTTGCACATATCTTAAAGACCTTCCACCTTCTCTATGGTACATAACCATCACTCATAATAATTAATCGCCACCAAAATATGTTAGAGTGTCACTTTAATTGTATGTTTCTTTGCAATTATGGTTACAAAAATAAACTTGTTCTTGCAAGGGCCTAGAAACAATCTTCTTTCTTTTGAGGTTGTTGATTTCTTGGTCTTCTTTCTCGGTGTGAGCTGTCGGTTTAGGCATTTGGCTTGGACCTCTCGGTCTGGGCTTTCGGTTTGGACCTCTCGATTTGGACCTGAATATGACTTGTAGACTCTCACTTCTTTGGGCTAGGTCAACTAGATGTCTCAGTTCTTGGTCTCGGTCTCCTTTCACGGATGAGTGTGTGTACCTGAAAGGTGCTCCAATGCCAAAGTCAGAATTGGTACTAGTTAATTATAAGATAAATTCACTTTACTTACCTTTTAGGTTGAACATCTATTATAAGACTCTTTTATTGGACTTAGAAGTTGCTTGTGTCTTTTCTTTTTTTACCTAACATTTTTAAACTCACACCTGTATCTTTGAGCCTTTTTTATGGAATTTGTTACAATAACTAATTTAATTTAATTTATTTATTTTTTGTATTTAACTATTTGGTGACCTTTTCCAAAATGACTACTTAAAATTTGTCTCACAAATTCTGTGCCTTATACACGCACTACAAAATACTTTTTAATTGATGTCTCCAATTTTTAAGGAGTATTTTTATTTTTAATTTTCCTCCAAATTAATTGCATCAATCTCTTTTGATAAAGATATTTCAAAAAAATGGTACATTTATGGTTGTGTGTAAGGAAAAAACTATTTTTTTATGAAATAGTTTAAGTGTATGTTTGTCTGGATATATTTTCTTAGAAATTTGGTACTGGAGATATTACAAAGTTCCATTGGATTAAAGTTTAATTTTCCTCCTATGCATCAACATCAATATATTCGTAATAAAAAATGATATTTTTATCAACAAGAAAAATAAAAAAATAAAGTATTTAAGGAATATCCCAACCATTCAAAACTACTTATCATTCGTAACAAGAAATGATATTCGCAAGAAGAAATGATATACCTGTGCATTTCACCTTGTGTTGGAAAATCCTTTCTAGGAAAAAACTCTTTCTTACACCATGAATTCCCTTGCAGTTTTTACCAACATAACACCATAGTTTGTGATGTGATATTCGCAAAAGTGATCCATACTAGTGTATCAAATTATCCATTCATGTTCGTTAATTAGGACCTTTTGGAGATGCTATTACACTATAATATATATTCACTATTATTTGCTTCCTTCTCTGTTTTCTCACTTATCAGCAACAAAAATAATGAAAATCACGATATTGTTGATGATCATAACAAAGTATGAAAATATATATGCTGAAAACAAATTCTTCCACTGATGCAATCACAAAGGAGCTGAACAACAAGAATTTTCATGAAAAACATATCAAAATAAGAGAGTGATAAGAAACATGAACAGGCTACTGATAATCATTTCATCATTAAACAATGAAAACTTAAAACATTCCATGCTAGCTAGCACATAAACCAAAACCTATGTCAATGGTTTGAGACACTAGAATGGATCACCATGGCATATCGCATGATCCTAAAGGGAGCGACTCACAGAAATAAACGCAGTGAAGAAATGAAAGAGATATATAATAATGGGATAGCTCATGATTTTCGATTGGTGGATGTGGCTTTTGATCGCTTTGCACTGCAATATTTATAGATGGATTGAGTTAAAGATGATGATATGAGTTTAGATGCAGGTGGACATAGGTTATGAATAGTTTTCAAAATTATTGTTGCGTCTCATGACTTTTTACGATCACTTCAACGACCATTCATCCACCAATAATGGCATTTGTGGTGGGTGGACACAACGTTTGAACTAATTATTACTACATATTTCTCCTTTCTCAATTTTCACTAGAAAAAAACTATTTTATTGCAGAAATATGTCCGTAATGTACCTACCAAGGTAAAAATGTAATATCCTTATTTTATTCACATATAATCCTATAAGATATTTAATCATATAAGATGTATTAATTTTTTTCAATATATATATATATACATATGTATACATATGTATATACATATATATATGTATATATATATGTACATTACTTCAAAATACATCTCTCTCAAAAATACATCTCTCTTCTTACTTGAGAAAAATGGATCGAAGAACACCTTATTTTTCATCCTATTTTCACTTAAGTGAGAATAGATTTTGAAACAACCCAAAACTCACTGCATCGATCTAACTTGAGCAAGGATCTTTCGCTTGAACGAGACATGCAGTACAAAAATGTGTCAAAGTGTTATCTTTCAAGTTTTCCTTCAAAATTTCAACATCATAACTTTACAAAATATAACATCAAAATGGATACCACTTTGTTCATATTTATTCAAGTACTATCATTGAGTTATTATGTCAATATATACAGAGGTGCGCGCACACACACATATGCTTTCTAAACCAAAATCATAAAAAATTAAACAATACTCATCAAACATTACACTTTAAGTGATTCATCGTACTATTCAAATACATTAATTGACTTCTTCAAATCAAAACCAATATAAATTCTACAACATCTATCATATCTACAATTTCACATTCCAATCTCAATCAAATTCTAATCTACTAAAAACACAAGTCATGCTGAAAGCAAATTTGAGATGGTGATCACATCATCCCTACATACAAATCTTTTAACTTGATATTGTCATACTTATGTGGTACTTTTAAATATTTTAAAAAGTTTGTATTTTCTTTAGATATTGCATTATAAATTTATAATAATTGTAACTTTATTGAATTAATACATAATATTGAATTAATATATGATAATCTTATAATTTTGTAATAATATTTTTTTTTTAAAATAGAAGACCAAACAAAAATTAATGTTCATGAATCTATTTAAGTTTACTACAATTTATAATATATAATTTTTTTTAATGAATTTATTTATTAAATTATTAAAACAATTAAGTATATTATTTCTTTAAAGATAATATATATATTAAAAAATAAAAATTATTATATCGTTAAAATGTGTAAAAAAAGAAATGTACTTTGTAAATCGTTAAAAATTATTAATTTTATTGATATTATTAATATTATCAATTTTATTAATATTATTAATATTAGCAACGTGTATTCACAGTTTTATTAGATGAAAATATTTGAAATTTTATAACAATTAATTTTCTAATAACTACTAAAGTAAAAACATGTTATTAATTATAAAAATATTTTTATTTAAAGTAATTATAAAATAACTTTTTTTTAAAAATTTTGTTGTATGTAAACAATTTTATTGTCTAAGTGGTTTTTTTATTAAGAAGAATTATTTGTATGGATAGAAAAAATTATAATTAATCTTTAAATAGAAAGAATTATACTAATTGATTAGTTGTTAACAAAATAAAAAAAGATAATAAAAAACTAATAATATAGCAAACTATTAGAAGCTGACAGTCAATATATACATGATTATCTCATATATATATTAAGAATGAGGTTTATAAAAGAATGTTTATAATGTATCTGACCAAATATAAGCTATTCCTTGCCTATTAAGGTTTATTTTGGTAAATAAATTTATATTTAACCCAATATTACAAAAGGTTTTATGAGATGAAATTTCTACACATTTGTATTATAAATTTAATTTGATCTTATCTATTCTGTAATTGAGGTGGATACAGGGCGACGATTTTAATATATTTCCAACTCAAATTTTTTATACAACATATTACAACTTCCAATAATACTGTTTTAATATTATTTATTTATAATTCTTCTTATTATATATTTATTTCTAAACCTATCATATTAAAACATATCAATAATAATTATCAAACTATCTTCTTAAATGATATATATCAAGAGTTATATACAATAATTGTCAAACTATCATTTATTATTCTTAAATGATACTGCAATGGTGCCGTTGCTTAGAGTAATTGCTTCTACCCAAATTTACCCTCCTTCTTTATAATTAATTTTATTAATTTTGTATTTAATAATTTAATTTATATTTCAATTAAATAAGTTAATTTAATATATCATTATTATTTGAACTTGTTAAACAATTGTAAAGTAAAAAATGAGTTGTCAAGATAAATTTTTCCTTTTCTTTACGAGTTACTTTTTTTTTTCTTTTAAATCAGATACGATGAATGAAGTTATACCTGTGCAATAGCTTTTATACCGTTAATCTCTTCCTGAAACTAATTCTCCTTTTTGGCTTGTGAAACACCTGAAAAAGTTAGAACCAACCACAGGGCTACGGTGGTGGTGGCCTTGTGTTTGTCTGAGTGTGGTGGTTGTGTTGGTGCCGCAGTAGAACAACCACACCATCATTGTCAGATGCATCCAAATAAGTGTTATAGGCAGAAAATGTAAGGGCATGTATGTGGGAGGAAAGAAGACACTTGTGGTCTTAATTATAGATGTAGCTAGGATCAGTTTCAACATGAGGAGGGAACCATCTAACAGAGATAGGGACACTGACATGATACGGATATGGACACCGAGATATGTGTAATTTTTAAAATATAGAATAGGAGATACAGATTTATATATTATATAATTTTAAATTATATAAATTGAAAATAAATATTTATGTGTAAAAGTATGTTTCGGATTTTTTTGGGAACAGAAAAATATTTTTCATGACTGGTTCAAAATTATTTGTTTTTATTTTTATAATCATAATAAAAATTTATACAATAAATTTGAGTTTTTAGAAAGTTATTGTATTTATACCTTTTAAAATTATGTTAGAATCGTGCTAAAATTTTCAAAAATTTAATAATTTTTTTTTAAATTGAACATTTTATCGATAAATATTCTACAAGTATCGACACATATACTTGTGTTCCACACGGGTATTTAAAAAAAAGTGGTAGGGAGAAAGATGCTAAGTAAGAATTAACAAAGGCAGATAGAATAATGCAAGAAAATAGGGGCACTGTTTTTAAAATAAATAAATAAAGAATTGGTGTATCTACGTGTTGAGTTGAGAAGCCTCCACGAGAAAGGAAAGAAAAGTAACCAAAATATGGTCTCTACGTGTTGGGTAGACGACCCTCCACGATGTGCTTCTTCTCCACGTGTAAACTATGGGAGAATGCTATATATTAGGCTTCAAGAACGTTAGGGAGTGTTCATCTTACAAGCCTGCCACACAAAGGCTTTCTGCAATGAAGAAAAGAAGAGGAGAAACGAAGGGAAAATCCGGGTAAAGTTTGAATTCATTGTTTCTTCTTTAAAGGCCAATTTTTCATATTATCAAGAAAAACAATGGTGAGAAATGTAGATCGAGGACTTCAATATTATGGCAATCTGTGTGCGATGTTGGTGTCTTTCATTGATAAAAGCTGAACTTTATTTATATGTTTTCTTTATTCCAAGTACATACTATATGAGATCATAGCTAGCCACACGCTAAAGGGAGAAAAGAAGAAGGGAAAAAACACATATACTTGTGTGCCTATTGCTTTAGACCACTTCATAAAACAACCCCTAACAAACAGCTTGCTATTGATAGGTTTAGACCGTCTAAATATCTCTAGGGTTTGTTCAGCTTTAAAGTGTCAAGAAACCTACCCTTTGCAATATCATTGCAGGATATGAAGTCCAGAAATTCCCTGAAGCAGAACTCCTTGTAGGACTTAGGGTGCTGTTCATCAACAAGTTCCAGTGCAGGACCCATCTTTCTGTCCATTGCAAAACTGTGAAGACTCACAATGGAAAACCTCTTCTCATCCCCGTTAACCGTTGCTCGGTGAATGACACTCTTGTATTGTCCATTGCTCATAACTTCCATTTGGTCACCCAATTGCACCACAAGTGCTCCTTCCACAAAAGGCACGGGCATCCAGTTGTTGTTTTTGTCCTTGATTTCTAGGCCTGAACGGGTTTGAAGCAGCAAAGTTATGGAGCCGTAATCAGAGTGAGGGTGGATACCTAAGGTGAGACCAGGTTCTGGACACGCAGGGTAGCAATTCACTGCAAGTGTTTGCGACCCTCCATTGATTTCTTCATGTAAGTAACTGCGGTCCAACCCCAGGCTTTCAAAAATCATTTCCATCAGTTGATTTTGTAGAATTTGCACAGCTTTTACGTACTTTCCCATACTCTCCCTGACAACACAAGTGGTGTGTGTCTGTGAATTGTATATTTTATACATCAAGAGGAGAAGCTTTCATTATGGCAGCAGCAATTTTTTTAGGTCTATTTCGAAAATAGTTTGATATTATACCTTTATTTTGTTAGTAAAATTCTCATGGAGATTTCAAAAACCTTATACCTGTAATTTGACGGATTTGAAGGCCACATGTGAATCCAGTCCGAAATTGGATGGGAGTAGTGTTTGATGAAATCTCTCCAGCAGTAAACTTCATCCCTAGCTTGATTAAGGCTTGTTCCATACCTAACAGGTTTATGAACATCTTCAGAAAATAAACGCATCTTTTCATCATTAGGAAGGTCGAAGAACTCTGTTGAGACTTCTAGGGCTTCATCTATTACTGATTGATCAATCCCATGGTTAATAACCTACACAAATTAAAGTCTTCTGTAAATATATAGTGAAAGTTACCATGGTTACACATGTCTTTCTAGAACCTAACCTTGCACTGAAAATTGTCTCTCTAAATGTAACTCACTTCTAAGCAACGGTGTCTTGAAAAACTATTATTCCACAGCACAATCAATGTAAATGTGGATACACATGTACATGTGTAAGCTTGGTACAAGAATTTGTAATAACAATTGGTGAAATCATATATATATATATATATAAAATATTTGTTTATTTAAAATGTTGCTATATATACCTGAAAGCAACCAATCTCCATGCAGGCAATTCGAATTTCATTGATGTTTGATCTAGAAAGAAGAGACAAATCTATAATGGGAGGAGTGGTGGATATTGGAAGATGAGGGCTAGGTCGTTGTGATGGCGGAAGAACATAACGGTGGGGTACAGAGGACACTCCAAGCTGGTCAAGACTCACAGCACTGGTAAACGAAGAAGCACCATTTCTCTGTGGCTCCATTGTTTCTCTTCCCAAATCTTATCTTGATCAATGGTAATGATTTGAGATAGAGACAGACACAAATATATTTATAAGCCCTAGTGGATATGTCGGATTCATGACAGTCCTCTATCCATATTTCTTTAGGTTGTTCACTTACATTGTACATTGTACATGCAAGAAAGTACAAAAACATGTTTTTCGTTCGGAAGTGAGGGTGGATTGAAGTGATGATGGGAGTTGAAGTCAAAAGGGAAGAAAAAAAAAAAGCAGAGTGATGAAGGAATTGTTGAGTTGATTCAATATTGTTATGGAGTTAGTGCTAGTGGGAAACAATAGGTGGCTTGTTTGGTCCTTTTTTGTTGGATAAAATGTTTGGACTTTTTACACATACTATAAAGAAGTACAAGTACATGCTGCATGGAGATTGTTGCCTTCTTTTGACTTTGCATACAAATCAGCAGTTCAGCAGCTGCCACGTGTTCGTGCAGCTGTAATCTAAATGCTATTTGAGAAACATAGGGATGAGTGTGGTATTAAAAAAATAGTTTATTTGATTATGAATGTGTCTCCTCGAAATTATCCAAACACTCATCATTGTTCACAGTTTCTTCCCCATTTCGACCACAAAACTGGTTATGAACAACGTATCTAATGGTATAACGAGGAACTACGTTTTCTCAGGTGCATGAATTTGTTGTTTTGGTACTACTCTTTTTCACTAACCATAACATTTTGGCTGCTACTAATTTTTAATAGGATAAATATTTATTTATTTTACCAATGATTATTACGTCAGTTAATTTCATCAATTCTAATGTTTTTTTTTTTTTAAATTTCAATTTCGAATAATTCTTTTATAAAACTTATGTTTATTGATTGTTAGCTTATTTCTAATCATGAACTCATAATCGGGTTCTTAACAGCTTGAATGGTATATATTGACACACCAAATTTAAGAATTTGAACTACTTTTTGTGTTGATTATACTTGAGACTTAATTTCTTTTACATGTTATCTCTCATTTTTCTATTTTAGGTATGTTATAAGATAATAACCAATTTTCAATTACCGAAAAACAATATTATTTTTATGATTAAAAAAATATTACTTAAGATAAATTAAAATTATAACATAATTATATGTTTTTCGTGTTTTATTTAACGTTCTTAATTTTTTCTCTTATTTTGAAAAAACTACACAGAGTTCTCTCTTTTCCCTTAGTATGATAATTTAAGCCACTCTACCATTTTTTTTCAAAAAAAGAAAAAACAGTCACCTCCATTTAAAAATGTCTAAGACCATGCACACTGAGTGGAGAAGTGACAACACCTGCCAATAAATTGTGACGTATAGTCTAAAATTATATGCTACAAAATACAACATATAATGTGAGTTTAATATTTCGAACGGAATTTTAGGTATATAACGTGAGTTTAATATTTCGAACTGAATTTTAGGTTTATAAATGGTGTAGGTAGCTAAAACTTATAGCTAATTAGATTAGTTTAAAAATTTATTAATAGAATATGATCTGAATTATCTAATTGGGCTTTTGATTTTTACCCAATGGGTTTAAATTTCTATGATGGATGTAAGTTGAAAACTTCTTATATTTTTTTAATTTCAATAATACTTTTATAAAGATAGTGAAAAATGTGATGTTTTTTTTCTTTATTTTTAAGTGATAATTATTTGTGGTAATGTGTGACTGGTAATAAATGTTGGTAGTTGGTAATAAATGTTGGTAGTTAGGTGAATTTTGTGGTGTTTTTTTTACTGTGTTACTTATTTTCAGTGAAACGAATAGAAAGAATGAAACTGCTGTATAAAAACACTGACTGATAAGTAAGAAATAAGTAAGAAAGTGTCGTGAATAGAAGAAATATGAGAACTAGAAGAGATACTTTTATGTTGAAAATTAATATTATTTGTACAAATGCTTACAATTATTAATTTAAATATTATTATTATTATGAAAAAAAGTTTTCAATTAAGTAAAAAAACTTTCAAACCATATACTTTTATGTCAATAGTAGGTTATATTAAAAAATTATTGGAAAAAACATAATCAATTATGTTGATAATTGATTATATATTATTTAGTTATAATTAATTATATATGAATGACTGATAATAAATTATGATTATGATTGAAGTGATGAACATGTGATTGCTGCAACATGCATATACCAAAGTACGTGGTTGTTGCAACAGGCATAAGCCAAAAAGGAAGTGATTGATGCAACACGCATATACCAAAAGCATGAGAGTGGTGTAACATATATAACAGTGTGAGGGTGAATCCCCTATTATTATTACAGTCACAAAACAAACAAGCTTACATCATAATACTTACAAAGGATAAGTGATGAACACAGACGAAAACAAGAAAAACAAAATATTTAAGTATAACTTTAGAGGAGTTGTGCAAGTCTGATCTTGGGGAACTTATCTGCTAAAGGTGATTTACCCATCATAAGCTTTTTGGCCACTTGATCCATGGTTGGACGAGAACATGGATTTTCACTCAAGCAAGAAAAAGCCAAGCTTGCAACCAAAATGACTTCCCCAACAACCCATTTAGGAGGATGAGGAGGTCTTTGGTCTATTACATCAATTAGTAGCAAGCTATGAGTTATTGCTGCTGAAGATGAAGATAACAACGAAGATATCAGATCCCCAGGATGCTTCCCCATGATGATTTCTAGACAAAGCACTCCAAAACTGAATACATCACATTTCTCACTCACTTCCATAGTCAGGGCAAGCTCTACAATAAACAAACCTTTTGAAGTTACTAACAAAACCACAGTAGGTTTTTGTATATGCTACAACTTCACCAGCGTATATTTTTATTTGCATGTAACACTTTTTTACTTCACTTCTTAACATTCATTGGATTAATTAGCTTAATTCCTCTACACGTAAACAATGGTTAAGCATACTTTGAACATAAAGTGGTGGAAATTAATTGCAAAAGAAAAGGATCATACCTGGAGCTGCATACCCAAAGGTGCCTGCAAACGTGGTCCAAGTGCGTGAACCAGGTTTTAGAATCTTAGCTGTTCCAAAATCAGAGATACGAGCTTCTTTTTGTGAATCTAAAAGAATATTCTTGCTGGATATGTCTCGATGAATTATTGGTGGTGAGCAATCGTGATGCATATAGGATAAAGCATAGGCCACACCTTTAACAGCATTTACCCTCATTTCCCACTCAAATGCAGCTGCTTTTTTTTCATGGATTAGTATTTGATCCAAGCTACCCCCTTCCAAGAACTCGTAGACCAAAAATGAGAACTGTGAATGTGAGCAAAATCCACACAGCTTTACAATGTTACGGTGCCTGATTTCTGTCAGAGCTTGAATTTCATTTTCAAAAGCTTTAAAATTAGGCTTCTCTTCATTTTCCAAATGAAGTTTCTTCACCGCAAAAACCTGGCCTGCAGGCATCTCAGCTTTGTAAACAGATCCTTGCCCTCCAAGTCCAATCAGATATTTTTCGTTGAAATTATCGGTAGCTTCAATGATATTTTCAAACATAATTTTTCCATCGTGACTCCATATGGAAAACACTTCTCCAGACACTGCTTTTCCTGAATGTACATTTTCTTTAGCATGTATATCTTTCTTTCTTGTTTTTCGACAGAAAATATACAGTGAAACTGACACCCCACCTAATACTAGAAAAAGAGCACCCAAGGCAATGAATAATGCTGGTTGAATGCCCTTGTGCCTCTTCTGACTGTTGTTGGTTGGGCAAAGAATCAAGCCAGTGAGGTTGCCACACAAGCCTCTGTTATTTTTCAATGATTCAATAGAAGCATTAAGAAAAGCTTTATTATTCGGAAGTGGCCCTTCTAACTGGTTGTATGATATGTTGACCGAAATCAAACCTGAAATGCCATCAAAACTGGATGGAATATTTCCAGAAAGATTGTTGTGAGAGAGATTCAGCAATTGCAGTAGCTTCATCTCTCCAAGCTGCCTCGGTATAGTTCCACTCAACAAATTCCCACTAAGATCAAGATATTCAAGAGGCTGAAATTGGCTAAACTCCGAGGGAATATTTCCGTTTATTTTATTATTGCTCAAAGTCAAGTTTCGTAACTTGGGCAATTCTACAACTTCTATCGGTATTGTTCCACTCAACTGGTTTTCTGCAAGATCCAACTGTTCCAGATTTTTCAGTGATCCGATTTCTTTTGGAATGTCTCCAGAAAGATGGTTGTTGCTAATCTTGAGTTCAATTAAGGATTTCATATTCCCAAATTCCTTTGGAATCTTTCCATTCAAGTGGTTAGAAGAAAGGTGAAGCTTGCCTAGGTTGGTTGCCTCAACAAGTTCTACTGGTATACCACCAGAAATGTTATTGTTGGATATCCTTAAGGTACCAAGATTAGGACACTTCCCCCAGTTTGGTGAAATTTGGCCGTAAAACTTATTGTCGCTCAAATCAATGTATACCAAATTTGGATATACACCAAAATCCTGTGCTATATCTCCTTCCAATTGGTTTCCTTCCAGCCTGAGTCTAGTAATAGTAGGACAGTTCTTTAAGCTTATTGGCACTGGACCAGTGAAATGGTTGTGATGAGCACTAAGGGATATTAGGGACCCAGCAGAGCAAATTTGAGGTGGTAAATGGCCTGTGAAATCATTCTCAGCAAGAAACACGTAAGGCAAGTTCCGAATGTTATTCAAGACTTGTGAAACGCTGCCATTAAGTTTGTTGAAGGACAGTTCTAAAACGGTGAGGTTTTTCAAATTTCCGATTGTGGCAGGAATTGTTCCGGAGAGACTGTTCGTTTGGAGACTAAGTGTTACCAAATTGTTCAAATTTCCTATAGAGGGAGGAATTGATCCAGAAAGATTGTTAGAGCGTAAATACAACTCGGTGAGCTTGGTCAAGTTTCCAATTGTGGAAGGAATAGGTCCGGAAAGGTGGTTGTAATCAAGTCCAAGTTGCTGTAAATTGACCAAGTTTTCTATGGAAGCAGGGATTGATCCAGAAAGATTATTGTTATCAAGAAAGAGCAAGGTCAAGTTAGACATGGTCCATAAGGAGGATGGGATTGGCCCAGATAGAAGGGAGTTATTAGAAAGGCGAAGTTGATTTAAATTACTCATGTTGCCTATTGTTTCAGGGATAGCACCAGAGAGAGAATTTAATGCCAGATCAATATTCCTAAGGTTTCTCAACATTGAAATTTCTTGAGGAATGGAACCAGAAAGTTTATTACATTTAATATTTAGAAACTCTAACTTGTACAACTTTCCAATCTCTGGTGGAATGTAGCCAGAAAAATCGTTTATTCCTAAATCTAGATATGACAAGTTGGACAAGTTTGCTATGGAATTAGGAATCTCTCCATTTAGTTGACATTCGTAAAGATCAAGGCCTTGTAAACTTCTTAGTGTCCACATTTCTTGAGGGATGGAACCGTGGAAAGAATTTGTTGAAAGATTCAAAACATTTACTTTGGACAAGTTACCAATTTGTTGGGGAATGGTCCCATAAAAGGAGTTGTTGAAGATGTTTAGGATGAGGAGGTTGGGAAAAGCGGAGAAGTTGAGGGTGGAAAGTGTACCTGTCAGTCCGTAATTTGCAAGATTTATGCTGGAGACCAACATGGATTTGTCACACTGAATTCCTTGCCATTGACATGAAGTAGAACCTGTCCAAGTTGACAAGAGATCTTGGCTGTTATTATCAAAGCTGTGTTTCCACTTTAACAGTGCATTTGCTTCATTCTTATCAGCTGCAGCTTGATCACCAACAGTTCCTGTGCTGGCAGCAGAGGCCAAAACTACTGTTTTGGAAAACCAAGCAAGTTGGAGTGAAGAGTGTGTTAGAAAGGCCAAAAGAAAGGAGGACAGAATCCGCCATAAGGCTAGAATCTTGATGGATTCCATGGTTCAAGTGTAACTGGATTTTGGGATGAAGACTACATTTAAAGGCTCATATTCTTGTAAGGGAAAAGGTGTGTTATTGTGAGGATTGAAACTTGTGAAGCTACAATATCCTTATAATGTGGGACGAGTGGGCACTTCTGACATGACTACACTAAAGCCAAACAAGATATTTGACTTTTTTATTCAAACAATAAAAGTTATTTACACAAATACCAATCTCTACTGCACAAAACGAAGAAATCATTCATGGTAATGTCAAGAACCATGTTTACTTCATGGTGGTTGAAGAGCCGAAAAGACACCTACCTTGTGAAATGTGACTATGATGAGGATACTCTTGACAAAAGGAAACAGATTTAGCATGTTAGAATAGTAGAATAGTAGCAGAACCTTGACTCAACAATGATAAGAAATGATATTGGCACATTGATAATGTTAAGATGGGAACAGCAAAAGATTTCTTTTTTTGAGAAACTCGAGAAGGCCCAACATGAAAAAGATTTGGTATTTTTCACTTGACTTGTCTGATAAAAGGGTTATAACAGTTTGATGATATAACATGATTGATCTGTTTCCTGTCTTGAGCTACTGTGAAATACCAAGGCAAACTTAATATTTTTTTCTTTAGTTGTGCTGATTAAATGTAATTAACACAAACAATCAACAAGTTCATTAAATTGATTTTGATTACCAAATTTCTTTTCAACTATTGTAATGATTATTTAAATTAATCATAAATTCATTTACAATTATATTCATAATCAGTTCTGTTAATTAAGACTGGTTTTATATTAACCGGACAGGTTATTTAGTTAAACTTTATTGTTTAATTTTATATGTTGTGAAACATGTAATATTCATTCCAAATAATTTCAATGTATATAACCCCATACAAATTCAATTTATTTACCAATTAAACTTTATTATACATGAAATTTATAAAATAATTATGATTAACAACTTTTAAAATCTATAATATGCAAAAAAAAAAGTACTAAATACTTTACTTCACCAACAAAGTTAATTTTCTGCATTTCTAGTTCCATTGAAGAAAAACATGTGTCCTTGGCAAAAAGGGATTAAAGTTGTGTTTTTGTTACCAACAAAGAATAAATAAATTAAAAAGACAAAGAATAAATAAATTAAAAAGAACATTTTAGATGTGTTCCAACCCTATATAAAAATCAAGACGAGCTCACTTCCTATGTTTCAACAACAAGCAAAAAAAAATCTAGTTTGTTTAGCACTCTACTATGCTTTATCATAACTAACACTACAACAACTATTGTAAAAGATTGTTACTATCATTACTGCCATAACAACTCAAAAAACCAATACAGTTTCTATAATTACAATCCCAAACCTTTCCAAACCAGCAACAAGATTTCTTAGACACTGTGTAATTTAACACTTCACTCACCTTTCATGTCAAGATAACTCCTTCTTACATAGATTTGTTGTGACAGAGGAAATGCAACTAAAATGACAGTCACAATGATTTTGGAATTCCATTCTGAATTATGCAGTATTACTCTACTTCCCCGAAGGAGCATTCTTGGTGCTAGAAAGAACCATGAACCAGACCAACATACCCTTTGCCTCTTCCATCCTTCCTGATTTCCTGCTCATTGCCTTGACTACCAAATTTTGCTTCCTTTTCTCAGATTGATAACCCAAAACTACATCTTCTAATAATAACAGTACGCAAATTTTCATCATTGTCCTCATAGTGCTTCTTCCTTTCACGCTGGTCTCCCTCCATCTTATATTTCCTGTCTCCACTACATTACACAGCCTATGTGATTACCACCCGGACATCTATAATTATCACATCTACATCACAACAAAGCCTTAAGCAACATACGTATATGATCGAACTGTTCTAAACAACATAAAACACAAAACAAAATTTTGTTATCAACTTAAGGAATGTAAACAATTTAAAGGATAAATCACCCAATCAGAGAAGGAGAAATTAAAATTTGTTATTTTCCTTCTCATCCAAGACCAAACTAGTAGTTGTGTCAAACTAAAGATTTCTTCTGCATCCACCTTCCCTTCTTTAAAAACCACACAATTTCTTTGATTACAGATGCTCCAAATCACCGCTACCCAAACCCCTTTCCAAGCACGATTCTTTTTCTCATTAAATTGAAACAAACCAATCTGAAGCAAATGGTGTTTCATGTCACTGTGATAAACTGATTGTTTCCCCACCCACTTTGAAACCATCAACCATACCTGAAAAGCTATCTTACATTCTACAAATAGGTGACTAATTGTTTCCTCTACTAGATCACATAAAGGGCGCATAAGTGTTGGCAATTAAACACGTCTTCTCTGGAGATTAGCTCTAGTTTGGATTTTTCCTTTGAGAACCCTTTAATCTAGCATAAAGGCATTAGACACAACTTTAATATCCCATAAGACTTCCATTGCTTGGTTACTGTCATAGGGTATAGACATTTGCAAGGCTCGATATGCAGATTTTACTGAGAAGATACCACCTTCAGCTACCCAGACTATCTAGTCCTGAAAGTCACGTTGAATATTACCAAAATTCAAATTGACTATGAGTTGTACAAGTTGTTCTCTTTCCTATTCAAAAAGGTCCTTCTCCAACCTAGGTTCCATTTCCACGTTGTTTCATTCCACAACCCAACCTACTGAATACTTTTCGTTGTGTCTTCTAAGATAACCTAGGATATTTTTGTTTCAAGGTTAAGTTACCTAACCACTTATCTTCCCAAAACAGAATTTCTTTCCCTGTCCCAACTTTCCACAAAACCAAATTATAGAACCAACTCCCTATTTGTCCTTCTTCATAGATATTGCACAAGTCACACCATTACCAAAACCATGACTTGCAGAGGTTAGAATTTCTCTTACCCATTCCATTGTCATACTAAGAAAAAATCACCTCTCTCCACATTCTTGACGATTCCACTTTCCATTTTCACACCCATTTCGCAACCAATGCTTTATTAAAGCTTCTTACTTCCTTTATCCTCTGACCCTCTCCTTCTTTGGTTTGCATAGGTTTTCCCACTTTATCCAAGCAATTTTCTTATTATCATTGCCCCATCCCCATAGATACCTCCTTTACAAGCTCTTGATTTCTTCGCAAACTGACACCAGAGCTTTAAATAAGGAAAAATAAAACAGCGGGAGTGCTGTGAAGACCAATTTAATCATGCAAACTCTTCCTCTAAAGGTTAGTTTCTTTTCTTTCCATAGAGATAGTTTCTTCTTGACTATGTTGATAACCTCCTTCCTGAACTCCTTTTTCCTCGGGTTACCACCAACTTTTATTCTCAAATATTTAAACGAAACCAACATTTGAGTGCACTTTAGCATGTGTGCATATACCTGGAGCTATTGACTTTTCACTCCTATGACTCCTATCCTTGTCTTGTGAAAATTTACTCTTAACCTGACCGCAAGTTTAAAACATCTTAGAAATTTTTTTTATCGTCATAACATTTTGGTTTGTCGCTTGACACACCACCAGAGTTTCATTTGCAAACTAAAGCATTGAGACCTCAACCTGACCAACTCCTAATTTTACCCCTTTCAACTTTTTTTTGTTTAATGCTTTCCTTACCAATCCTGCCAGACCTTCCAGTACTACCAGGAATAGGAAAGGGGCGATTGGGTCCCCTTACCTCAGACCCCTTGTGGTTGTAAATTCCCGAGTAACACTTCCATTAATCAAAACTGATACAGATGATGATTCTAAGCAATCTTTTATTCATCTTATCCATTTCTCACTAAACTAAGTCTATTTAGCATATAAAACAAGAATTCCCAACATACTGAGTCGTAATCAACATTTATAATTAAGCCTGACTTCTTCCCCCTTCCTGAGATCCTCCACCACTTCATTAACCACTACAATACTTTTCAATAACTCTTGGTAAAGCAATTTTCATTCTATTAGCTAAAATTTTAGAAATAATCTTATATATTGCTCTGACAAGGGATATTGGCCTATACTCATCCAGTTTCGTAAGATCATTTATCTTTGGTACAAGGGCTATAAAGGAACAATTGCATCCTTTTGGAATTCTTCCTTTTTTTTCAAAGCTTTGAATCGCTTGGTAGATGTCATACTTGAGTGTTTCCCAACTTCCTTTAATGAAATTGAAGTTGAAGTCGTTCGGTTCAGAGCTTTTTGTACCATCACATTGCCAAATTTCCTTCCTTATCTCTTCCTCCGTTATCTTTGTTGACAACTTAATATTTTTCTCCTGAGTAACTTCAGAGAAGTCAACGTTCCCAAATCTAACCTTGTGATTATTAGGTTCAAAAAAGCGTTTTTGAACAGACTTCTAACCACAAATCTAACAGTAATAGGGTCCTCTTTCCACACACCATCCACTTCCACACCTTTAATTTGGTTTGACATTCTCCTCCTAGCAATAGTCGAATGGTAGAATTTTGTATTAGAATCTCCCAGCTTAATCCAATTTATCCTAGCTTTTTACCTTAACATGGATTCAATTTTGCAGTTAATTTCCTTGAGATCACTAAAAAGCTAAACTCTTTTCCTTCTACCCTCCTCACTCAACCGTCGGTCTGCATCTTCAATGTCCAACTTTCCAATTTGTGCAATTACACCTCTCTTCGCGGTATAGACATTACCAAAGACATGTGTGTTCCAGTTTTTCAAGTCATGTTTTAGCATTTTAAATTTCTCCTTGCATTTAGTCAAACCTTCTCTGCTCAGAATATAAGAATTCCACTTAGTTTTGACCATATTAACTAAAGATCATTTTTTAATGATTGCTCATTTATTCTTTCAAAAGGATGAGTAGAACTTATATATGTATGAATAAAAAAGGCACAATTTTATAGGCGTTGTCTTATTTTTACTTAAAAATTAAAGTTTTATCTAGTAAAATGGATAAACATTTATCTTCCATAAGGTAAGAGCATTATTTTTCAAAACACTTATAATTCCTATTTATTAAATATGATAAGTTATTTGTGTGAGTCTTTGTGGGAATGATGTTTGACCATTATTCTAGACTATCCATGTTAGTAGCATTGTTCTACACATTCCAACCACCTTGGATAAGCTCTCACTGTCTCTCACGAACACTAGAACATCGTAACAAGAAAATTACTATAAGAAAATATCAAATAAAAATTAATTTTTATATATTAAAATAATTAATTGTAATAGTAACTAAATTAGAGATCATTTTAAAAACTAAAAAAAAAAATGATTTATATTACTCTTAAATAGTTTCTAAATTGGTATCTAATTAGTAACCAAGCTTTTAACTACCAATTATTTAGATTCTAAATTTGATAGCAAAAACCTTGATTGTTAATTAAATATCAATTTAAAAATCATTTAACAATAATATAAACTAATTTAGAAATCAAAAATTTATTTAATTCTTAAAATTATTTTTAATTTAATCACTTTAACAATTAATTATTTTTTATTTTTAAAATTGACATCATTTTCGGTTGCATTGAAACAAAACCTATTCATCCTATTTCTCCTCAATGAAACCTCTCTCTGTTTGTGCTTTATAAGAATTTCTCCACAGAGAAGATACAACCACCCTTACCTAACACTCAACAATTTTGAATGTTACACTGTCTTAAAAGTCATCAGCATATTTATGACCAAACAAATCAAACCCAGCTACATATAGTCTTCATTCAAATCATTTTACCCACAGACTAGTTCAACAATCATTTTTGTCTAGAAAAATTCCTGAATCAACCCATAATTATTGAGATTGAAAGTTTATTAAACAATCCATTAAGACTGAATACAACTGGAAAGTGAATACTTCAGGAATAGTTAAAAGCATTTGCACCATTAATTATTAAAATATGCAATTATTGGGCTTATCATATCTTGATGATCAGCTATAAGTTTTTTAACATAGAATTAATTGTAAAAGGATGGTATATTGATGCAATAAAATAGAAGTTGGAAATAAGAGAAATGATGAACAAAGTTACTTTTGAAAGTCTTGCACAAAGGTAATAAACAAGGCATCTATCAAGAAAATCATGAAATAAAAATCAATTTTTAAAAATCAAAATAATTAGTTACAATAATAACTAAATTAGATATCATTTTAAAAATTAAAAAAAAAATTAGTTTCTAAATTAGTTTCTATTATTGTTAAATAGTTTCTAAATTGGTATCTAATTAGCAACCAAAGTTTTTGCTACCAAATTTAGAAACTAAATAATTGATAGTTAAAACATTGGTTGCTAATTAAATACTAATTTAGAAACTATTTAACAATAATAAAAACTAATTTAGAAACCAATTTTTTTTTAATTTTTAAAATGGTTTCTAATTTAGTTATTATTGCAACTAATTATTTTAGTCTCTAAAAATTGATTTCTATTTCATGATTTTCTTGTAGTGTATATGATTAGAAGTAATATTTTCTAATATGCATGGTACCATGGTTCAGTAATATTTTCCGATGAAGAAGGAAATCAGACGCTACATATTCTGTTGATGATCTTGTAAGATGTAGTTGGGAGGGAGATGTTTAAGAAATAACAGTGTCGTGAGTAGTAGTTAATTATGTTCATGTACACTTACGAAAGTTTTGCTGAAAGAACACATTTATAAACTGAACTTTATATTCCTCAAGACATCTTTTTCCAAAGTTTGCATTATTACGTCCCCACTTCTCAACTCTTAATTACTTTAAGGAAAAATATACAATGCCACTCTTAAGCATTGCATCTTTAGTATTTTCTTAAGTGTGGTTTTGTGAATTGATTATTTATATAAACAAGTTGATTATTTGTGAAAGCTTGATGAAAAAAAAAAACTTTATTATTTTAAAAGAATGTATGTTTTCCTAACATGCATTTATAATTTTAGACATGTTGAACTTTGTGACTATAATCTCTAACTTTTTTTTATCAGTAATGAATGTGTTAGAGATTGCACATCGACTAAAGATTAGATCATTTCATAATATATAAGTAAATGCAAATTTCACATCGTAAGCCGGTTTTATGAGATTAGGTTAGGCTTAAAGTCCACTTTTTAGTATGATATCGAAGTCATTTTTAACCTATCATTTATCAGGTCATCCGCTATCGAGCCGAAGTGAGTGCAAACAAAATTCACTTCTTAGTACAATGAATTAAATAAATTGAACATTTAAGAGATATTTAAATTCATATATAAAAATATTAGGATTAGGATAGTCTATCACACCACTAGCACTTGATGATTTCCCATTTGTTCTTGAACCATACACATTGTTGGGAAAAACGGGTAATTTTCCCACTAAAACAAAACCCTAACAGAGCTACCCGACAAATAATATTGAATAAATAAAGCGGAATAATAAAAGAGATAAAGAGGAAAAAACACACCCGAA
>Ga0123342_1004596_pt1 | contig 20862 bp, 9 predicted proteins | sample Turbeawhitnodule_FD_89960 | JGI IMG/M metagenome (GOLD analysis project Ga0123342, IMG submission 89960) | Root nodule microbial communities of legume samples collected from Mexico - Turtle bean Mexico white nodule | ecosystem: Host-associated > Plants > Roots > Nodule | place: Mexico: Nepantla...
ACGGGCCTAATGCAAATTATCCAAACAGAACAAAATTTCAGTATATAATAGAATAAGTTGAGAGGATTAAACTTCTCAACTGACCCCACAAAGATTGATGACTAAATCCTAAGGAAAAACAGATAACAAAGGATATTTAGAGTAAAAATGAACTTACTCTGTTTGAAAATCTGATCGGGTAGAAATGTTCCTTAACTTCTCTGCTACAGCGTGGTATGATCAGATTCTAAAATAGATGAAGATTGGGAGAGAAATTGAGAGAGAGAGAGAGAGAAGAGAATTGGAGAGAGAGAAAGTGGTTTGGAAGAATGAAGAAGAAAGTGATAGTGGGCACACTCTTTCTGCTTTTTATAAAAAAAAAGTGCCGTTACATTCTTCATATTTTAATGCCCCACTTATTTATGTAATATAACAAAAATTACATAAATTCAATTTTTCAATATTATAATTTAATCAAAGAAAAAACAAATATAAACAAACAAAATTAACAATTACACAAAATTAAATAACTATAATATTCATGTATCAAATTAAATTAAAATTAAAATTAAATTAACAATTACAAATATTCAAATATCAAATATTAATGTAAAATGTAAAAGAAAAAATTTAAACAATCAAAATTTCTATTTCAATTCTGTAAAAATATTAATTTTAAATAAATAAATCTATTTTTTATAAACAGTTAAATGTTCAAAAAAATAATAATTATGTACACATATTATTAAAAATTCAAATTTCTTCTCTAAACTTTTTCTATTTTTTTAATTACTACAACATTTTTTATAATTTTTTAATTATGACATTAACAATTCATGTAAAAGAAAAAACCCTAAACATTACAAATTTAGTTTTCCATTCTGTAGAAATTTTAATATTAAATAAAATAATCTATTCCTTATGAACAGTTAAATGTTCAAACAATAATAAATATCTACACATATTATTAAAAATTCAAATTTTTTTCTCTAAACTTTTTCTCTTTTTTTTTTAATTACTACAACCTTTTTTATAATCTTTTTAATTATAACATTAATAATTTATGTAAAATCTAAAAATAAAATCCTAAACATTAAAAATTTCTATTTCCATTCGATAAAAATATTCATTTTAAATAATTAAATTTATTTATTATAAATAGTTAAATGTTCAAAAAATAATAAGTATCTACACATATTACTAAAAGTTCAAATTTCTTCTCTAAAATTTTATGCCTTTTTTAATTACTACAACATTTTTTATAATTTTTTAATTGTAACATTAATAATTTATGTAAAATCTAAAAAAAAACTTAAACATTTAAAATTTCGTTTTCCATTTTGTAAATATATTAATGTTAAATAAAATAATTTATTTCTTATAAAAATTTAAATTTTCAAAAAATAATAAGTATCTACACATATTATTAAAAAATCAAATTTCTTATATAAACTTTTTCTTATCATATTACTACAATTTTTTTATAATCTTTTTAATTATAACATTAATAATTTATATAAAATCTAACAAAAATAACCCTAAACATTAAACATTTTGTTTTTCATTCTGTAAAAATATTAAATTTAAATAAAATAATCTATTTCTTATAAACAGTTAAATGTTCAAAAAATAATAAGTATCTACAGATATTATTAAAAATTCAAATTTTTTTCTCTAAACTTTTTCTGCTTTTTTTTAATTACTACAACCTTTTTTATAACATTAAAAATTTATGTAAAATCTAAAAATAAAACCCTAAACATTACAAATTTCTATTTCCATTCTATAAAAATATTCATTTTATATGATTAAATTTATTTATTATATACAGTTAAATGTTTAAAAAATAATAAGTATCTGCACATATTATTAAAAATTCAAATTTCTTCTCAACTTTTTCACCTTTTTTTAATTACTATGTTTTATAATTTTTTTAATAATAATATTTTTAAAATACATATTTATATTTATAATTTCAATTCATGTAACAGAAAATAAATATTGATATTTCATCAAAAAAAAATTCCTTCGAATATACAATTACAATTTAACAAAATAATTAATTTAATAATATAATTAATAAATTTCTCTTAAACATTAAAATCTAAAATTACAAACTAATTAACATTTCTTTAAAATAATTTAAACAATTTAATTCCAAAAACAATAAACATCCCAACACAATTTAAACATAAATAAAACATACATTTTTATAAAAACCACATATACCTCAAGAGAGCATAACAAAATCACAAGACAATGCAATTCTCAGCAATATCAAACTGTGCCTGAAAAAAAAAATCATGAAAAATCATGAACATAACCGATTATCAGTTGCATTTAAAAAACCACATAATCGATTATCCAAATAATTAAGAGGCATAATCGACTTTTCTTGCAATTAAAAATCCAACATAATCGATTATACTTCAAGATAATCAATTAAGATCATAATTACACAGCCCCCATAATCGATTATGCTAAGCAAAAAATATCAGATAATCAATTATGTCACAACCATAATCGAGTATCCACTATTTTTAACTACATAATCGATTATGTAGTGCGTTGTTTTTCAATGATAATCGGTTATGCATGAAACTAAAATCAAAGAAACGTAATCTGAGGTCAAAGATGAACAACCAAACTCACTCTCCTACCTCTATGCTTATTGATGACCCTCTCCAAACACCTTAAACCAATGCAAAACTGTGTAGGAAGATTTGAAAATGTTGTGTGCTTGCTTAGCTTCGCACAACCCACTTTTATACTCGTGCATCACAATTATGATGCAGTTACTCTCTCACCAACTCAATGATGCATTCAATTGACATTAAACTTGGTCAAAGAGATTCTTGAACTAAAGTCAGGAATCTAATGCGTAGATTGGTCACTGTTGTGCACTGCCGCTCCCATGCAAAGTTGTAATGACAGTGCGTAAGTTCAAAACCGTGAGATAGTAAGGGCACATTGGTATTTGCATACATGCTACGTGACTCTTTCATCTCATTTCACTCTCCTTTCTCTTCAATTATGAGAGCACCCTCAATACCCCCTATCTCTCTATTCACCCTCAACCTCCCCCTCTCACAGAAGTAAACAGGAGTGCACCCTCTAATCTATCTACAGTTTCACTCCAAAAAGCAAAAACACCCTAAATCTAAAGCTTAATTGATTCACGAGTTTAAGATAAAAAAAATATCATCACAAAGTATAATATTTAAAATTTCAAATATATTTTTAGTTCCAAAAAGTATTAATTTATCTACTTTTATTTCCTACAAAAATATTATTTTTAATATCTCACATTTTTAATTATCATTTTTAACTATAATTAGTTTAACATCTAAAATAAATAAAAAAGAACTAATATAATTAAGATAACAGGTAATATTATAAATTAAGATTGTGCACTGAAAAATAATTAAACTATTTTAATTAACATTTTTATATTTAATAATATAAATCAGATATGACAATAAAAAAAATTCAAAGATTTAAAGGTAATGAGATCTGTTATACAAAAATAAAATAGGTGAATATTATAAGGGTTTAGCACTTTTTTTTAAGTTAGTTCTTTAGTAAATTTTAAATTGTATAGGAATAGACAAAAAAAATTATTTTATAATATAATTTTAATTTATTACAATTATTATTTCTAACAATAAATATATTTTATCGTTTTTATCTTTAGATATAATATAATTCTTGGAAGATAATTGGTTGAATTCTGGTTGTTTGAAATACTTGTTTCTAAGGTTGTTTTCATTGTCAGTATCAAAAGATGCTAAGATCTCTATGTGTGAGGCTTGGGTTAATAATGTTTGAGTGTGGGATCTGTCTTGGAGAAGGAGTATTTTTTCTTTTAGAAATCAGAACAAGTTACTCAACTCCTTGGCATTTTCACCTTTGGATCCCTCTTTGGATTCCGAGGATAAATAGGTCTGGAAGGATGGAGATTGCGTTGAATATTATGTTAACTCAACTTATGGTTTTTAAAGGGTGCGTTTGACGAGGAGTCTTCAAGTTTGTATAACATTTTTTGGAAAATGAAGGCTTTGCCTTCAACTCACATTACTGCTTTGAGGGTCCTGAAGAACAAGATCGTTACTAAGGTCAATCTGGCAAGACGTGGGGTTTCGGTTGATAATACGGTTTGTTGCTTTTGTAGGGAGAAAGAGGAGACTACAAGTCATTTGTTCTTTGAATGTAGAGTTGTTTGACTAGTATGAAATTTGTGCTATGATTGGATAGGGGTGAAGTCGGTTGATCTTCTTGAACCTACTTCACATTTCTTGCATTTTAACTTGATTGACACTCCTGCTGCTGTCAACATAGCTTTTGGAAATATTTGGATTGCTTTGATTAGTGAAATTTGACGCCATAGAAATAAGCATATTTTCAAGGGAGGAGTGATTGATCATTATGACATCTTTTCAATGGCTCATCTGAAGGTATGGTTGTTATGTTTTTAAACTAAGAGGAAGAAGTCTGTACATTTTTACACTAAGAGGAACAAGTTCGTACATTTTTACACAAATTATAATTATTAATAATAAGAAATAAGTTTTTATAATAAAAAATAAAATTATATAATAATTTTATTTATTATAAACAGAAAATAATAATAATTTTATTTAATATAAAAATAATTTTTATCAAATATTTATAATTATAATATTTAAATATTTTTTTATTATATTTTATTATATTTTGTATTTTTTATCAAATAGTTCTAATAAAACAAATTCAATTTATAACAATTTAATATTTTGAAATGAAAATTAAGATATGAAAATAAGTTACAGACTTTAAATAAAATATAATTTTCTTAATAAAAATACAATATTAAAATAAGTTTTTGAATGTAAAACTAAAAATAATATATACAAATTATTTCATCTTGGTCATCAATCATATACACTAAGAGGAATAATTGTGGCACAAATATGTACGTTTTTACACAAATTATAATTATTAATAATAATAATAAATAATTTATTTATAATAAAAAAATAAAATTATATTATAATTATATTACTTATAAAAAATAGTTAGTTAATATAAAAATATTTTTTTATCAGATATTTATAGTTATAAATATTTAAATATTTTTTTATAATATTTTGTATTTTTTATCAAATAGTTCTAAGATATTACCCAAAATAACATTTCAATCACTAAAAATAATATTTTAATTAGCAATAATTATAATTTATAGATAAATAAATAAATAAATTTGTTAATAATTTTAAAATATAAGATTAATTTTGTAAACTTCGCTTTCTTTTCTCTAAAACTTCTTTCGATGTCCTCAACCAACCGTCTTCATGCAATATTAACTTCGCTTTCTCAAAATCGTGTGTAATGTATTGTGGTTCTTAATTTGTGAAACAAATATTGTGTATGGCTTTGCTGCTGTAATAAATTTAATATGTAGTTTGTGATCCTTCACTTGCCAAAACAAATAATCAGTTTGTGATCTAATGCTATTTGACCGATTATGTGACCATACTCATTTAATTTTATTAACTTCAACGCCTGGTGTTGCTTTTGCTTTGGGTGCTTTCCATTCACCTCACTCACAGAGGGAGACTGATATGATGAAGCATTTGGTTCTTTGGATTATACAAGTGAGGACAGGACTGAAGAGAAAAGAAAAATAAGAGGTAAATTATTATTTTCTAGAAGATACTATGATTTTCAATATTTTTTCTTATTATTTATGTCTTTCAAGTTATATTTAGTGAATTATTTATTAGGATCATTGTTAAGTTCATGTTTAGTGAATTATTTAATAAATGGATGACTACATTTTTGCCAACTTCTTTTGAATTGATGAGAAAGGAATAACATAAAGCTTTCCAAGATAAACATAAGTTGAACCCGAAAAAAATAATGATGATTTTGACATAAGTTCACTTGTTGAAGATGATGAGAAAAGGCTAGTTAGTAGGAGCATGAGTCTGTGGAGACTCTAGCATCTTTAAGCAATGATGAGAAGTCTTCTTCCCTTTCACAGAGCAGCTAGACCTCTTGTACTCCCTGGCTTTGCAAGTTCAAAATTGAAACAAAATTTTGCAACCAAAACATCCCTTAGCAGTCATTCAATAAAAGGAACTAGTTAACATTTTTTATTCATATTTTACTTGTAATATTTTGTAGTCTAGCTATTCTTATAAACTAATGTTATTTTGTACTTTTTAGATGGATTCATCACATATGTAACTTGATTACACCTCTCTTCAACATTACTCAAAGACTCATGTTTGTATGTTTGTGAATATTTAAAACTGAAGCAGTTGTTTTCGTGAGATGTTTAATCTGAATAATAATAATATTAATAAAATTAATAATATAAATAATATTAAATATATAAATATATAAATATTAATAATAATTTTTATATATTAATATTGATAATCATACTAATAAGTACAACAATAATTACAACATAACAATAAAACTTGATTGGTGTAATGATTAAAACTTGACTTTGAAGAATCAAGTCATGTAACAACATGAGAGTTTCATTATTCTTACATGGGCATAGTTTACAATCTCACAAAATGTAAGACTTCACTATTTTTTAGCTAATGTCTTCTCTTACATAAAATAGACAATCAATTATTTTTATTTTTTTAAATAAATCATTCAATCTTTAAAGTGTATAGGAATAGACAAAAAAATTATTTTATACTCCATATAACTTTAATTTATTAAAATTATTATTTATAAAACTAAATATATTTTATCGTTTTTATCTTTAGATATAATTTTTTTATTTATTATACATAAAAAAAATCAATTTATAAAAATTTAATATTTTAAAATGAAAATTAAGATATGAAAATAAGTTACAAACTTTAAGTAAAATATTATTTTCTTAATAAACATACAATATTAAAATAAGTTCTTGAATGTAAAACTAAAAATAATATATACAAATTATTATATCTTGGTCATCAACCACATACACTAAGAGGAACAATTATTTAAGTTTTTACACTAAGGAAAACAAGTGTATACGTTTTGACACTAAGAGAAAAAAGAAAAAAAGTATGTACGTTTTTTAAAAATTATAATAATAAATCATTTTTGTATAATAAAATAAAATTATAAAATAATTATATTAATTATAGAAAAAAAAATATTATTATTTAATATAAAAAAATTATCAAATATTTATAATTATAAATATTTAAATATTTTTTTATTATATTTTATATTTTTTATCATATAATTCTAATATATTACCCAAAATAATATTTCAATCACTAAAAATAATATTTTAATTAAAAATAATTATAATTTATAGATAAATAAATTAAATTAATTTTTTAATAATTTTTAATTATTAGGTTAATTTTGTAAATTTCGCTTCCTTTTCTCTAAAACTCCTTCTAATATCCTCAACTAACCGCCTTCGTGAAATAGAGTTTTGTTGCTGGAAAGATGCATAAAAGCTCATATATTTGGTCTTCTCCATATATATACCTTCCATCTCCCTCCTTGCGCACCTCAATGCTCTCTTTAACCTATGTGAATAGTTTTGTAGACTGTTAAAAGAAGTTAATTTTGAAATGGTGGGATGGTTTGAACTGACAAATGTAACTTTGAAAATGCTAAAATCTTACCCACAACTGCCTATTGAATTCTTACCATATGACTTTGGCGCCTTCCATGAATTTTCTCAATGCCTTCTCCATATTTTAATTCCACTAGTTTTGAATCATTACAAATAATAGTTTACAATCTCACAAATAGTAAGACTTCACACTTTTTTACCTCTAAAGTCTTCTTTTACATTAATTAGACACTCAATTAAATATTATTTATCGATATAAATTTGAATGGTGTATTTAAAAATTATAATTAAAATAGATAATGATAATGATTTAGTAACATTAATTTAATCAAATTAGGACAATAAATCCTATTTATAGATATGAAACTGTGTTGATTCAAATTTTCAAATTTCTAAACATCTTTTGCTACTACAACACCAAATGATATGTAATTTCTTCTTTCTCTATTTAATTTGATGAAATATCCTTACATTGTCAATTGTGGATATTGTGGATATATTCAAACAGAAACATCCTAATAAATTTGTCCCAATAATTATAATTATAATTTAACCACGAAATAAGCAATTCAAATTCATGTTGAAGCTCACTTATTATAATATCAACTATTTGATAATTACAATCCAGTAGTTATAAATTAACAAAAATATTGTTGAAGAATAATTTATAACAATAGTCTTGACAATTAAGTACAAAAGATATGCGAGTGAATTAAATTTCTTCTTATGTTTATTTCAGGTATCTCACTCAATCTCAGTTTCAAGATAATTGGCACGTTTATAAGGTTTTCAAGTACGTATTCGATACCTCTTTATTCATCTTTGTGTGTTTATGACATATTTATATATATCACTACAAGAAAAACATGAAATAGAAACTAATTTTATAGACAAAAAAATAATTAATTGCTATAGTGATTAAATTAGAGACCATTTTATAAACCATTTACCTATTGCACGAAATTATTTACATGAACTCAGTACATCGACAAGGGAATAACATTGTATGTCGACTCAACAAATGGTCTCAAACAGTCATCAATACATGGTTTTAAACATTTTCTCATGACTAAATCTACATGATTTTGACAGTCAAAGGCGGACTACTCTATTCACAAACAAGATATAATAACTCATCATTTACAAAAAATTATTTACCAAAAATACAGCCTATTACAGCGATCTCGCATTAAAGATCTTGGAGACAAAAGGAAAAAAGTAACCTAAAATACTTTTTAAAGATTGAAATTTCTCATTCCAAAACTGAAAACTGGTGTTTAAAGAGTTAAAGAACATATGTAATCTTCCTGGTTGAAGCTTGCGGCGGTCTCTGGAAGAGAGAAACAGGAGAATGCAGATTGCTTATACTCATGATCGAAAATCACCTGTCCATAGGCCTATCATTGGGATGGTTGCAGCTTACTGGAACAAGAATGATGATTCTCAAGTTCCTCCTCCCAAATGGTGGGATGGTAACGGCATTACCAAATTCAACCAATAGTTATAAAGAAGTATGACTTGCAATCATTATTTCCAAGCAAAAAAATTTATTCTCTATATTGCCTCTGCATCTAATGTTTGCTGATTGTTTTTCAGGATCAGAAAGTGAATTGGCATGCACCGCCAATTGAAGAGAGGTTGAAAAAGGCATTATCTGAGGCGAGTGTCATCTCTCAAAGGCATGCATTCCTATTTAAGCTTTGGGTTGTGCTTGAACTATATTCACTTGTATGAGTAATTTATAGTCGGCTTGTTATTTTCTTTTAAACAATTATAATTTATAACATCCTTCCTACCAATTTCTTGTTTTGATTCACAGGAAGGATGCATGTGGAAAATCAATTCCTTTTGACGAGAACGAAGAAAGTGATACTTCACTATCTCAGCTGCAATCCTCAACTCATCCATGTTTCTTCCATATTTATTCTCTGCTTTGTTTAACAATCATGAAAAATAAAGAATTTGACCGCTATGAAAATAATATTTTTTCTATTCAAGCGGACCGAAACAATGTTATCTTTTATTAAAATATAACTAAAAAATATATTTAAATTTTTAATTATATTTTTATGATCAATTTTATTGAAATGTAGTAATAAATTATATATAACAATAGTCTGTTATAAAAATAATTATTAAAATTACAGACATATTTATTTTACTAAAAGACTGTTAAGATTAAAATTTAAAATTATAATTAGGAAACAACATATTTGAATTTTTTAAGTTAAAAGTTTAACTGATTTACGATGTTGAGATAACAACTATCATCAAAAAAAATATAATATTTAAAATTTCAAATATGCTTTTAATTAAAAAAAATACTAATTTATCTACTTTTATTTCCTACAAAAGTATTATCTTTTATAACAGCTGACATTTTTAATCATGGTTTTTAACTATAAATAGTTTTAAAAACATATTAACTAATATAATTAAGATAACAGTAATATTATAAATTAAGATAGGGCATAAAAATTAATTAAACTATTTTAATTTATATTTTATACATTTAATTATAAATTTAATAATATAAACTAGATATGACAAAAAAATCAAAGATTTAAAAGTATCTTCTATACTAAAATAAAATAGGTGAATATTATAAGGGTTTAAAAGAATTAAGTTAGTTAGGTTATAAATTTTAAATTTTATAGGAATGGACAAAAAAGAATAATGGTGATTTTATACAACATATAATTTTAATAAATTATAATTATAATTATAATTTTTTAAAATTAATATATTTTTATCGTTTTTATCTTTAGATACAAAACCTTTATTCAGTATCCATAAAAAATCATTTTATAACGATTTAATATTTTGATAGGCTTTGTAAAATATAATTTTCTCAATAAAGAATATTCTTGAATGTAAAAGTAAAAGCAATATATACATTTACCTTATTAGTATTAAATGAAAAATCACTTAATTAATTTAAGTCTCTAAAAAAATTTTAATTATATATCCTGAATCACAAGGTCAGCTATATTTTTCTAACAAAATGGAATATCTATGGTTCACAAGAATGATTTCTCTTTGGCACGAGAAAAAGGATCGGACTTAGGTATGCAACATAACATTTATAGCGATTAAAATTATCATGAACTGAAAGATAAGTTCCATAGGGAAATAGCATTTTGGTTTGTTCATGTCAAGACAGATACAACCTGAAAGATAAGTTCCATAGGGAAATAGCATTTTGGTTTGTTCATGTCAAGACAGATACAACCGCAGAAAGAGAATAGAATGAAACAGTGAGGCAGAGCAAGTTGATTTATAATTTATGAACACGTCTTAGGGCACCCGCTAAGGGTTTAAAAATCTATCAAACCAGTCAGATGATTCTTTCACTTGAAATCTCGTTAATTGGTGTCCAACTCCAGCTTCTGTAATAAACTGCAGGTAAAAACATCCAATTACTAAGACAAAAAAAAAACCAATTATTAACACCCCTCAATATAGAGTTAATACATTTCTCTCTCTTTCCCTCCCATGCATATTTCCAAACAGAATGCCCAGCCCCACTGAGTTCTCATAACCACATTCTGAAGTTAAGAAACAATGCTCTTTTTTCTTATACTTCTACAAATTTCTTCACCATCTCTCATATTTTAGAATAAGCTCTCCAAAATGGAATTTTATATTTTGAAAAGACTATTTCAAAATGAATTGGAGATGATATAAGAAATTTGTGGTTTGCAGGAAATGAGTGCCTACAATTTATTCTGACAAGGTGTGTTAGGTATATCATGTATTTTCCCAGGAGGTCACTCAACTATTTAATCCTACGTAATGACTAAAATAGAATATGACTAAAACAGAATATATAAAAGGATGCAAATTTTACGCTGCCAGTAAGTTTTTGGAAATTAAGTTGGAACTAAATCGATAAACTGACAAGGGAAGACATCATTTCCTCACCGAAGTGACCAACCAACACCAGTTCATACCTTTAAATTATCTAAACACTGAAACTCCTCGTACGCCTTGCTTGCCTTTGAGATTGGAACTTCCAAGCCTGCAACGGGACACCGAGGATCTTCGGCACCTACAGTTCCGAAAACCCAAGCAAATGCTTCGATTACAATTTAGTATAGAAATACTCACAAAATCTAAATAAACGAAATAACTAAATTGACTAAACAATAGGGATTGATGCAAAAGTCTACGATGCTATTTCCATACCCACACTAAAGAAGCAAAAACCTTATGTTGCAGCAGTGTGGTTACTATGAATTGCCAATACATGAAGTTGTATATGAACAAGGTAGCCAGATTGAAATGAACATGATAAATGTCTTACCATTAAGAATAAGCAACGGACGTGGTGCTATAGCTAGAGTTGAATAGGGTGAATCAAATTCCGAAGCTAAACCTGGAGCAATTCGGTCCCATACCTGATCAGAAATTAAAAAAAAAATTATGTGATCAGTGTATAGTATCCTCTGCCAACAGTTTAACAAAATAATAACTAAAGCTATAATGGAAATTGTTTCCGGTGGGTGAATAAAAACTTTGCTGACCTTCTCCACTACTTCTTTGTCAATAACGTCCTTACCCAAATCATCACGAGCCGCTGCATCCAAGAACCCAAGACATTAGAGGATGTAAATACCAAAGTACATTCAAAATATATTTCAGTTGTACACTGTTAACTTTCTTGAATGAATTAGTACCCCAATTGGGTATTGTCATATTTTCCCTTCTAGGTCTTACTCAAACACCGTTCTCACTTCAACATGTAATTTTAAGTGATCTCCGGAAGGGACCACCGTGTAATTTAATCCATTGGCAATCTATTTTAAATAAAAAACTGTAAAATACCTTATCAACTTTAAGAATTTATTAGATGTTCCTTATAAAAATCATGCAGCATGTGCTCCATACATAAACTGGCAAGTACAACATTCATAATAATTTCAAATGTTAAACAGTTAAATACAGGAAGCAGTAACTAAATCAAAGATAAGAAAACAGGTAAAACAAGAAAGAATTTTCAAAAACTCATTTAACACTATCTTACTCTCAAAAAGAGGTTTTATACTATCAACTCGACCCTTCCATTTATCGTTGTCTATGGCCCATCGAAATCCCTGCAACATATAGTACACAAGTTTTCGAATCGTTGTTTCAGAAATACATTTGTCTAAACAAAAATAAAAACTTCATTCAATCAATACCTGAACGCCAATCAGAGGAATAACCACAGCATAGCGAGTATCAGCAACTGCAGCAAACCATGCATGCATCCCTGCATCAAAGAATTATACAAGTGATGAATCATATTGAACATCCAGTCTAACATATTCCTTTCTACATCTCTCAACCAACCTCCAAGTGATATTCCAGTGATTCCTATTCTAGAAGGGTCTATATCCTCTCTTTGTGTTAGATAATCTGCCAATTTAATCAAGTCCCAGACCTGCCAAAACATTGAATAATACACCATTTCTGAATCGAACAAATAATAAGCTTAAACTGCCACAATCACACTTGAAACAAATAATTTGAAGCATAAAGTGCATGGTAAATGCAAGTCCCACTTTAGTTTTATGAAAACAAATTAAAAGACTTTATAACTAGGTTGATTATATCTAAAGATTTAAATACATATTCTGAATCAAGTCCCACTTGTAGATAGGCCAATAACCCGTCACAGCATGATGGTATCACAGTCACAGTCAAATACAACTTGAATTGATTAAAGTGGAAAAAAAAAATTCCAAAAAACACTAACACGGGCCCAGACCAAAAGAATAAATTTATATAGAGAAAAACATATATATGTGACTTTTGAGATGCTTATTAGTTTTTTTATTAGTTTTATATATCTCATTTGTAAAGAAAGGAACAATAAACAAAAGAAAAGAAAGAAAAGAATTCAATAAAGCTTTATTAATTTGTTACACATCTATCCAGATTCCTGAGTACTCTATTTATAGACCAAATAAAGAAAATATAAAGAAAAAAGATGCATAGAGCAAAAAGATGCAGTTGTAGTTCATGTGATCAGATTTCTGATACCGCCCCCACAAACATAAGCATGTATTTCTTTGATGATGAGTTTGGATAAGTTGTCACATGATCATAAAAGATTCGAAAATATTAATATGCAAATCATGTATGTGCTCTCTATTCTACCTTTAGAAAGATCTAGACAATGTAAACTGCTTTTATTTCCATGAAATTAAAGAGTTTTCTATAAACACACAATAGACGTTCTAGAATTAAACAATAGACGTTCTAGAATTAATGCAAGTTCCCCGATTAAAATCAGAAAAAGCTTCGATAACAATTGAAGTTTTGTGTAGAGGATCAGTGAGGGACGGTGGCAAAAGACTTTCGTCAAAGCTTGCTCTTTGATCGTAGGTAATTGAGAGAGATCAAGAACCATGGTCGGATTTCCATTGGTAATTGAGAGAACGAAACCATGGTCAGATTTCCATTGGTTCTAAGATAGTATGGATTAGAGGAATTAGTGAAATGGTCTAGGGTATGGCTTGCCAAAATGAAAGAATAAGGAGTAGATTAGATGAGCAAATGAAATGGCCCAAACAAAGCTCCTAAAAGCATTAATACCATACTAATTTTATATAACTCTTTTGTAGAGAAAGGAAAGTAAAAGGAACAATAAACATAAAGGGAGAAAACAATTCAAGAAATAAACTAGTTACACATCTATTCAGATTAGTGAATATTCTATTTATAGAGCAAATATGGTTGACGACAAGCTCTAGTAAACTCTAATATTTTGATTACTTTTTTCATTCTGGAGTATTATTTAGTGTGACACAAAAAAAATCAATAAAGTGACTTCAACTGTAACTATATTCTAGACTCAAAAACCTCAATGAAGTTCTTAACTGAATGGTAATGTTCCATGATAAATAATAAGAAGGAAATAGTTTATATTTAATCTAATCATAAACTAACAAGTGTAATAGAATAATTATCCAATTTCAAACTAACCAATACAGTACAGCAATTTTAATAACGTTATTCTACAGTGTATGATCATTAAAGTCAGTAATAAATTACCGTGTCATAAATGAATGGCATCTTTTGACCGGTTTTCCACGCATCAACAAGTGCCTGTGTGTTTTTTTTGCGGTAGGTTGCAGCCAAAACAAGTAAAAGAAAACGTGGTCAGTTTTGAATTTTATACAGATGACTTGTTTTTAACTTTCTGAGCGATCCTGGGTAAATATGTCTGAAAAATAGAGTCCATTTCTCTCTATAATGACAACACAACAAACACAAACAATATTCTTTTAGAAAAATTAGTTCTTCTAAAGTTTAATCATTATTCTTCAAGGCAAATTATCTTTCCAGAATCACTGAAATACAAATTTCATTTGATATAGTAATCCAACTATGTTTGAAATACATTTAAAATGTTATTTGAATTTATTTACAAATCAAATTCTATGTTGTAACTTTAAATTTCAATTTATTACCATCACTTTGAATGTAAAAGTCATAAGAGCAACATAGTTAAATACTTCAAACTGAATTGCAATCACATCCAACAAAAGTAAGAGTTACACAAAACCTAAAATTAAGTCATTTCAAAAGGAAACCAATTCCTAAAATTTGTTGTTTCAAACAAAACATTTTAATTTTAAAGTACGGATGCTAAAACTTTTTCCCTAGCGTTATTCATTCTGAGGTCTGAACCTAAAAATAAGGCAGAGTAAAGCAAGCAATAAACAAATAAACACGTACATCTCGATAGGTGGTAGTGCACGTGGCACGTTCTCCATGGTAACGAGAATCTACTGAAATTGCTATATATCCCCGCGAAGCATACGCCTAAAACAGAAAGAATAACATCAGCAAATCCCGATTATAATAAATTTATAAAACATGAGCACAGTGCAAATGCAAATGAAAATAACCGACGAAATGGAAGAAACAGAGAAGACGCAGTAGTAACCTTAAGCAATGGACGCACAAACTCTTTGTATTTGTTCGTACTGTGAAGAATAACAACCGCGGGCCTTTTTCTCTGCTTATCACTTTCCTTCAACTTCAAAATCAACACCGGCAACCGTCCTTGCTTTCCTTCCTGCGATAAAAAAAATCAATGAGTTTATCTTCCAAGTACAAAATCAAATCAGAATAAAAAAAAATACCACCGATTCAAAATTCAACTCCGGAGGAATCGAATTAATCAGTCACCTACCTCTATATTCAAGTAGATGTTCTCCTCCTGAAGCAACTCTTCAAGGTTCTCAGTATCAGCCTTCGGACACGATTCCATTATCTCCATCTATTATTTTCAGACGATTGAACCAGTCAATGAAGTAGACATTGAAAATAAATAAATAAATAAATAATAAAAGCAACCAAAAGACGCTACAAATGTCAATAATGACAATACCTCTTCCTTCGTTGGAGGAGAGTTTTGATGCAAAGGATTCGTCACTGGCTTCGCAGGTTCGACCGTTAACGGAACTGAAGCATCATATATAAGAACAAGTTTCAGTTAAACGAATCGTTGCGCAATACATAGCGAGACTGTGAAAGTTAATGAGTGAGATTTGATTGTTATACCTTCATCCTCTCGTCTACTACGAAGGACTTGAAGGAACTTGCATCGAAGCTTGCTCTGAGCTTCAACAATGGCTTCTTTTTCCGCCATTTTTGTTTGGGATTTAGTGTGAGAGTGAGTCTGAGCGATGGTTCTACTTCCCTTTGTAAAATGCGTTTCGCGTTTATAAATACCTGACTTTGGTAGTTGGATTGAAATGATTAAATGTTGTAGACACGTGTGACTCAACAGAATTCGCACGTGCCGCGTGGGGAGCGATCTCGCGGGTGCTACTTTCATCATTTTCCTTTCTTGATCCAGCTGCTACGGTGGTACGTACAGTCTTCTAGTTTCTTCTTATCCATTGGCATTTTTTTCATTTTTTTTAAAAGATAATTTAAAATGACGCTTATTAAAAGGTAATGTTATAAATTAAAATATTCATTTAATTGAATAGTTTCTAGATTTGATTGAAGTCACGTTAATTCTTTTGAATGCGTGTAGTTAAGAATAAAATTCATTTTGATCCTGAAAAATACATCGTTTATCAGTTTACTACAAGTTGGCGTGTGAGGAGGAAACAACCACTTTTTTGTCGAATATCTTTTGTGAAATTAACATGCAGCTACGACGAAGTTTCAGCTCATGACTTATTATAGTGTACCTATATTTTTTATACTTATTCTCATATAGTAATGTTATATATATAGTCAGAATGAACTCATAACATATTTGTTCAAGAAGTATTACTATTTTATGTTTCTTGTTCTTTTTTCTTTATAATTATAAATGTTCTTAAGTGATTATTTTGGGTGTCAAAAGATTACTTCCTCATTCTTTACATTGTTTAACAATGATGTCAAAAAGAAGGAGATTAATGCTGATAAAAAAATGGCATGTTCTTTACACTTTAAGTTGTGCATTAGCATGTTTTTCATTATCGATCATGTCTGAATCCGCAAGTTTTTTTTTTAAATAAATGAATAAAAAATCATGTAAACATATTTTTGGATGAACAAAATCTGGTTTACATGGATGAAAATGGTTGGGTTTTGATTAAATTTTGAAACTCGTCCATACCGGATCCTATCGAAATGGTTTTTTCTTACCAAATATTTGTTGGAATTGAGTTGAAAGGTATGTCGAAACTTTTTATTTTATTTTTAATATGAACAATTTTGGTTGAAATTTAATAATAAACAAAGGTATAGCTCATATTAGAAAATTATTAAAAGTACATACAAAAAAAAATCTACTAAAGGTTCAGTATATTTATTTTATTTATTCAAAACTAAAATAAAACTAAATTATTTTTTAAATAAAGTTTGGTCCAATATGAATTAAATCTGAATAATTAATTCATAACTGACTAACTTGATGAGTCAAGTTGTCAAATATAACTTTTAAGATATGAAACTCAGGTGAAGCCCAATTTGTGAATTTGGATTGAAATCCAACCTAACTCAACTATTGTTGAAGTTTACGATAATGAACAACTGTGATTCAAAGAAAGTGTCTTGAAAAAATAATGTTTTGTTTATTTTGTGTATAGAAACACACATAAATAATGTTTCTTAAGAAATCAAATGAAAGTGTGAAATTTAAAAAGAATAAACACTTCAGTTGAAAAAAATAAAATAAAATTAAACACATCCATCGACAAAGAATATAAAAAAGTTTATCTAAATCAAACTTAATGTATCTTTAATTAACTAAGGTTTATGAACAAGTTTGTTTATTGCTAATCAATTTAAACGAGCACCCAATATGTTTGTAAAAATATCAAAATATTCTTAATAAAATTTGTGAAAATACGAAAATATCTTTAATGAAATTGAAATTAGGTTAAGGGAGAAATCTGCACCCAATCACAACACTCCTTCGTTCGCGTAGTAGCCACCATCGCCGCCTTCGTTTTCGCGCAACAGCCGTCATCGCCGCCTTTGTTTTCGCACTGAACGCAGCAGGCAGCGTCGTCTTATCATTCTTTCGTTCGCATTTCTCCTATGAGTCAGCTGTATCCATTGAGAATGCTGAAAAAAAAATATCACTTAACTTCCGGATATAGAAATCCATAAGTCAAAAAATATATTTCTACATGTCCACATCCGGAATATAAAACCCAATTCCAGATATATGTAATGCATTTCTCTGCACCTACATCATTTTTCAAAATAAAAAAGATAATAATGGGATTTTAAAAGGTTTGTCGTTGCAGGAAGGAATTGATTGGGTGCAGTTGATGTTGTCATATGTCATATGAGATATTGAAACAATAAATGACAGTGAAAAAATCAATAAGAGTGAGTGAAATGTATTTAAATATGTAGTAAATTTTAAACTACAAAACAATACACCTTACATGTTATTATTATTTTTTCCCATGTCATGTTGACTCTTTAATTCTTCACAATCATCTTACCAAATTTTACGATAACTCTTCAATTCTCAACTCTAAACCACTCAGTGACTCTCTTTTATCAAAAATAAATAAATTATATCTGTCTTTCTATACCTCTAGTTAATGAATATATAATTGTCATTACATCTTAGAATAATAGGAATGGTAAATATGACTAAAAATATCAAATGAGTTGTAACTGAAATTGATTAATGAGTTTTTATTTTTTTTAATCATAATTGGAATGAATTTAAAACTATTTTTAATACTACAAAAAGTAAGTATTTACACACCGATTATTACATACAGATTCAAATTCGTATATAAAATAAGCATTATATATAGATATTTATATGTGGATTTAATTCGTAAATAGCCATTACATACGGATTTTTCTATATGTAATAATAAAATAGATTACATACGAATTTTTCCGTATATCAAAATAAAAGTGATTACATACGAATCTTTCCGTATGTAAGTCAAAAGTGATTGCATACATATATTTACATATGAATTTAATTCAGTATGTAAATAGACGTTACATACGAATTTTTCCATATATAAACCAAAAGTGATTACATATAGATTTAATCATTATGTAATTTTGACGCCACAAAACGGGAATAATTACATACGGATTGTATCCGTAAATAAAGTATTACATACGAATATTTTTAATAAATGTAATAATAATAATATTGATATTAATGATAATATTGATAATAAATTTTTTATTAATATTAATGACAATATTAATATTAATATTAATAATAATATTATTAATATTAATTATTATTATTTTATTATTATTATTAATATTATTATTTTTAATAATAATATTAACAATATTAATAATATTTGATTTCAACGTGCTTAAGTTTTTTGGTTTGATATTAATACTCGTAGTGGTAAAGTTCTATCTTCTCTTCTTGTTCGATGGAGTTTTCTTCTTCAGGTTGGGTTAAAATAAACAGTGATGGTGTTGTTGGGGGCTCTCCCGGTCTTGCTACTTGTGGTGATATTTTTCGTGGGAGTATGGGAGAATTTATTAGTGGTTTCTATTATTTCCTTAATGTTCATACTATTTTGGTTGCTGGGTTTTATGGAGTTATACATGCTATTGACGGGTCTTACTAGTTTATGGCTTGAATGTGATTTTGCCTTAGTTTGTTAGGTTTAAGGTTTCTCACATTTTTCGTAAAAGGAATGCATGTGCTGATAAGCTTGCTAACTTAGGCTTTATTTATAGAGAATATTTTCATTGGTATATGTTTTAGACAGAAGGGTAAGGTGACCTTAAGCCCAGAACATCCAATGATAGTCAAGAGTGAGTGCACCCTTAGCTGATGTGTAATAGATGATCCTCCTTGATGATGTCTCTTCTAGTATATATTGATAAAAATCACCTTATCCTTCCTGATTATGTCTTGATTGAGTCATTAGGACTATTCAACTCGAAATTCTCTAACGTCTGCCAAATTAACGTCATCTTGTATAACAACTTGAAAACTGATTCACTTATGACATAATCAGGCCAGGACCCATCACCCTAAAGTATAATAGACTTCCATCTAGTATTTTCTTAGAATTATTTAAGTTTTGGTCTAATCTCCCCATATATTTTTTGTATTTCCTTTATTTTTTCTTTTAATAATATTTTTTTCATGTGGCAGCAGATGATTGTTGTTACTTGATGTGTTAGCCCAACTAAAATGCCAAATTTCATAGTGATGCCTAACATAAGAGTTTTTATTAAAAAAATTATAAACTAAAAAAATTATTAGTATATAAAAAAGTTTGTATTATTAATAAAAATGTATAAATTAATATTTAAACATTAAATTTAATTTTTATTAATTTTTTAAATATTAATTTAGAATTTAAAATATCAAGTTGCGTAGTAATATTTAACATAAAAAAAATTTAGAAAAAAATTAAAATATCAATAGCTTAAAATTTTAGTAGTTAACTTTTTATATAGAAATTTGAAAACTAGTTTATAAATTTTTATTAATAATGTATAAATAAAATTTTAGTTTTTGAAATAATATTTAATTTAATTAATATAATGATTAATTATTTTTTATTTTTAAATTTAATTATTAATAAAAAAATTACAGTATTTGTTTTGACAAACTGGTGACTATAAGCCTTATTAATTAGTTGTGGTTTTAGAAAATTTGTGTCATGCATAAAGAGCAAAAAGTCTTCCTGAGAAGAGTATAGAAAACATATTCTCCTGTGTATAGTAAGTTGTGGAGGTGCAAAGCCTTGCCATCTGCTTTGTTCACTGCTTGGAGGGTGTTGGAGAATAGGATTGCCTCTAGGGTTAACTTGGTAAGGCGCGGAGTGGCG